>JGI26470J50227_1000147_pt1 | contig 33494 bp, 42 predicted proteins | sample FreactTroBogLake_FD_50227 | JGI IMG/M metagenome (IMG submission 50227)
CTGTTAGTGCGAGCCCGAGTGGTGAAATCGGTAGACACAGCAGATTTAAAATCTGCCGACTCAAAAAAGTCGTGCCGGTTCGATTCCGGCCTCGGGCACCAATCGAAAATCAGACAGACATACAGGTCAATAAGTATATACCTTAGAGGGTAGGTATGAAAATCATACATAGATTTTATCTTTGGATTTAGACCCGGCTTATACCTAGTATTTTTAGACTCGTTTAGACTATCGATCATGGCTACTAAAAAAGAAATAAAACTTTATGCCGAAGACAGGTTCTTTGAGGTCTTTGGGCAACAAGATGAGTTTGAGACCGAGTGGTCTATGTTGATGGAGGAAGTGGCCTCCTGTAGAACACAGAAGGCGGTAGACGATTACCTTGAGATTTTGATTGAACAATACAAGGAGTCTATGGAAGATTGGTCACCTGTTCCGAAGGCGCTTGAAGATTGACCTTCTTTTCAAGTTGTTGGTAATACCGACTGTTTTCGAAATGTTTCAGTAGATCTCTACAAGCCGCATTTGGCGACATTCCGAGTTTTTGATAAGTGGTCATAATCCTACATAAGCGTTTGAACGGGATATTTAGTAACAACACAATCTCCTTAGTCGATAAATAGAAACATCTACAGACACTCTTTCGAATGCCTGTAGGATTACTACTTACAACGTATTACGACTGACGACTATCATTCGACATGTCTACTACCCATACTGAAGGCGTTACGCCATAGCGCTTCTCACCTGTCGGCTCACCATACGCATTTACACTGTATTCATCGCCTGATAAATCACGCTCAATCAATACTGTGCCATTTTGAATAAACTCAGTAATAGGTTTGAACTTATAACCTTTTACTTTGTCCATTGAAATCTCAAAGCGTCTTTGTATACCGTCGTTAGGACTGCCAAACAACATCAAAGCGCGATCTTCTGATACCTTGATAAAGGTAACATCGCGAGGAGTTACCATTCTCTGTTTATCACGAACATCATCTTCAAGATATGTAAATGGTTGAATGTTTTTCGCAAGACATACCTCTACATTGGGAGAAGTGACATATACACGAAAGTGGTCTGATTGACCAAGTAAGTGAATGTCAAAGTTACCATGAAGGTTTTTGATATTTGCGGACTTCTTTGCCTTACGCCAAAACAGTTCTGACTCGTATGTAGATTTACTTACCAAACCGGTATAGGCGTTGACGGAGAGCGCTACCGCACGATCTAACTTGGAATAAATCAAGTAGGATTTGTCTACCGTCTTGACAACCTCTTCTCCAAATAAGAACTTGAGATTGGTATCACTTGATAACTCTTTGACTATGTTGGTCGCTAAATCTCGTGGAGATGTAGAACCTTCGAGTTTATTGAGTTTCTCAATGACCATTCTTCGCAACTTCTTATTGAAGCGGAGGTTTTCTGTAGACGCTGACGCTTTAGGATATAACGCGCATAACTGACTAATAGTTTGACTCATTATGTATCTCCTTACTCGGAGATTTTCTTAGCGTCACTGATAATCTTATCGCGCTTAGTTTTACGGTCATTCAACAGGTTCTTTGCCTTGTTCAACGCTACCGCCGTGTGAACGGTATCGGCAGTCAAACCGGAGAACTCTGTGCGAGCGATCTGTTTACCTTGAGCGATACCCTTACGCAAGATTTCTTTACGCATGGATTTCTCCATCTTGATCGCCTTGAGTTTATTCAAAGGTGCGGATAACTGATCGTCTAAGAGGTCTAAGTCACGTAGAACTGCGTGAGCCTTGGCGTAAAGTGATTTACCAACTGCGATATTGTCGCCATTGGAAGATAACACTGTTTCGGCACAATCTTTGTACGCATTCGCTAATGATTTGACTTGATTACGTAAACTTTCCGCCTGTAAGTAAGCGGGTGAAAAGGATAATGCCTCTTCAACGCTTTTACGAGTTAGTGCGGTAAAGTGAGATGTGGTATCTCTAAACAGCGCATTTACGCTCTTAGTATCAAACCGTTCTACATCTTCAGTGCGTAACGCGGATAGGTCATTGTTTTCGTGGGTTACACGCTCAATAACTTCAATCAAAGTGTCAACTGATTTGTTTATCGCTTGACGGTCTGTAAGAGACATTGTCGCGGTGCCTGTATCAGTGATAATAATAATATGGTCGTTGGACCTTTTTATTTTCAACATTGTAAATCCCTTATTTGACTGGAGTTCTTCAGTGATGAAGATTGTTTCCAGAGGATTAGATAACTCAACCATTCTCGATTGAGTGTGTAGTTATAAGATGTCAAACAGAAAACTACTCAGGTGAGAACCCAAGCGTAATGAAAAGGAGTTTGAGGTCAAAACATTACGCACGCCATGGCGCCTTGCCCAAGGTTTACAAGCGTGTTTGGGTCCTCAAGTGAGCAGTCTTACTGTTGAAATGTTAGAGATAAAACGGCTCGAGTGAGGACTGAGCGTAGTTGGACGTAGTTACAATACGAACACCACTCATACTTCGATCTTATGGCAACCTTAGATAAAGGAATCGAGTATGTCAGCCCTCAATAGAGCCGTCTTACCGTTGTTACTTACTTACTTAGATTGCGGCTAACTGGGCTTCTGTTGGTTGGGCAAACTGAGTGTTTGTCCATGCTTTGATGTAAGCACCTTTGCCATCACTGTCATCTTGTAGATTGATAGACGTCTCAAACTCTTTGATGTCCAATGTTGGATAGAGGGTTAGGATCTTGTCGATTAGGTTCATCAGAGACTCCTTACAAAGTTACCAGCGAGGAATGTTTCCATGTTACCTAACTGGATAGTCCTTGGAGATGTGTCGTTCTGAAACACATACAGTTCAAAGTAATCAGTTTCTGCTGTGACAGTAACCAAAGCAGAACCTTGTGAGTTGACGCCTTGAGCACCAGATGTTGCAAAGGTTTGCGCAGCAGATGCAACTTGTGAGCCGTTTCTGTACAGCTTTGCAAGTACGAATGTTCCTGCCGCCATGCCGGTCAATTTCACTCGGAAATCAAAGTGGTAAATGCCCAATTTCCCAGGAACAAAGCGTGACGTGTCAGTTACTTTCCACTTGCTGTCGGTGTCAAACACAACTTCCGCTAATAGGATTTTGGTATTTGTTCCGTTAGTAGCCATAGCAGACGGTGCGCCTGTGTGGAAGGCATGGAATGCTGGACCAGTTTCGCCACCGCCGTTTGTAGATGGAGCGACATAGATCAAGCCGTCTGTTCCTAGTGTTGCTGAGTTGTTAGCATCAGTAGAGACAGCAGTTGGACCCTGTGGACCAGTTTCGCCAGTGTCACCTTTAGCACCTGCGGGACCTGTGTCGCCTTTGGCACCAGTTGCACCATCAGCACCTGCGGGACCTGCAACACCTTGAGCACCATCAGCACCTGTGTCACCTTTAGCACCTGCGGGACCTGTAGCACCATCTTTACCATCAGCACCTGCAACACCTTGAGGACCTGTTTCACCAGTGTCACCCTTTGGACCTTGTGGACCCTCTGGACCAACTTCACCTTGAATGCCCTGTTCGCCTTGCGGACCTGTTTGACCAGTTAGACCTACATCGCCTTGAATGCCTTGAATACCTTGTGGACCTGTATCACCCTTAGGACCAACGTCACCTTGCGGACCAATCGGACCTTGTGCGCCAACTTCGCCTTGTGGTCCAACATCGCCTTGCGGACCTGTAGGTCCAACTTCACCTTGAATACCTTGATCGCCTTGTGGACCTTGGATTTTTCCAAGATCGATATATTCATTAGTTGTATCTGTCCAACTCCACGCATGACTGTCAGTGTCAACAATATACGTATCGCCTTGAGTTGCGCTTTTTGGTAAGTCGGCAACTGTTGCGACGTGACCTTTGAGGTTTATACCAACGCCGGCAACTCCTTGCGGACCTTGAGGACCAGTTGCGCCAGTGTCGCCCTTAGGACCTTGCGGGCCTACAGGACCGGTAGCGCCTGTATCGCCTTTAGGGCCTTGTTCGCCTTGCGGTCCTTGAGGGCCTTGCGGTCCTTGAGGGCCAGTTTCGCCTTGTGGACCTTGTCCACCACCGGCTAAAGTTTGTAATGTATCTGGGTATGACATTTTATTCTCCTATAAATGGAGTAAAGAAACTTCGGTCATTCTCGATCGAAGATGTGGGTTTATGAAAGTCGCTCACCTTATAAATGTTGTTTATTGAGAGGATTTATCTCGAAGATGTGGTGTGTAACTCCAATCGACAGTCCATCCTTTTGAGTGACTGCGGTTTTTATAGACAACTCGATAAATGTTATTCGCACGATACGCTATACGAAGTTCGTGTTGAGTTGAGTAAACAACTTCTCCAGTTTCGATATGAACAAACTTGTAGATTGTTTCGTTATCAAGTTTGAACTCTTCGTTACTAACAGGTTTGGATTTGAGTATTGACATATGTTTCTTATTCCTCTATTACTTCAAACTCATACTGGACATGGCCTTGAAGGAAGTCGTTTTTGAGTCGATAGTAAAATTTTTTATGGTTGATGAGTAACGGATGGTTGAGTTGTGGCGGTATTACAGGAGGATTGGGATTACCGTCTAAATGGTTGTCCCATAACTGTTGCGCAAAGAGATTGAAAATATCGAAGAAATCTTGTTTTTCTTTTTCTTTATAGTTGTATCCTGAGTGGTGTAATACACGCTTATCAACGCTTGGAAGGCGTTTCTTTGGGTGGATTAGTTTCATATCACACCTCTTTGGAGAACTTACCCGCCAGTCGCGTCAAATCAGGCGGTGGCTTGACCCATTCGTCGTCTTGTAGCGTGAACTCATACGCCGTGTGACCGTCGGAGTATTCTCTGAAAAACTTCCACCACAACTTACTTTTGTGATCGGTGATAGGCACACCATCAAGAGTCTTTGGTATAGGAATACCGTCGACATATTCGCGGTATACGCAATACGCAAATCTTTGGAGTAAGTCGCGTCCGGCGAAATCTAGCGTGTATGGTCCATAAATCTCTTTCGCATACTTAGTTTTTCGCATTAGACAGGTCACCTAATATCTTTTTCAAAATCAAAGGTGCGCTTTCATATAACGCCTTGATTACGTGGTTCCAATCTTCGTAGCTGATTACATGAGCGCCATTCAAATGACCAATATCTACTAGACTTATTTCGATAATGTCTTCGTAGATTTGATACTTGCCTACCGTTCTTGAGACAGGAGCGCCAATACTGACGGACTGACCTTCAGGTAAATCTAAGTCAGTGGCGATTAGTGCGGTTACAACATGTAAATCCTCAGTGTCTGAGATTTCAGCGCATGGAATAAAAGCGAGTTCGGCGAAGCCGATTGGGTCCAACTCATAATCGTGATTATCGTAAACCTTGACGATTTGATATTTAGGCGCATCCTTACGACGGATTACTAAATCTCTTTTGCCGTCAACACAATCCAAGAATGGGTGTGAAGCGATTGCGATAACTCTATTTTTAAATGTGTATTGCGGTGTGATTGTTTTCATTTTGTTCTTTCTGTTTCTTATTATTTAAAAATACGTATTGGTAGAGATATGGACAGCGAATCTTCAAGCGATTGAGTTTGTCAAAAAACGTTAGTGAGCGGTCGTTGAGAAGGTCATCACAGATTTCTTTCATGACTGGCGCTTGACTCCAAAACAAATGGAGTCTGTCCGGCTTCATATCCACAAACTCGCGGAGTTTCTTGGCGATTTCTTTTTGAGGGATGTATAAACGAATAATCGACTTACCATCTCTCACAGATTTCAACGTGAAGTTATTACGCTCATCTAACAAAATGTCTTCTGAGAAAGTCTTTACACGCTTCATTTGCGATAGTCCCTAATCTTGAACCCATCCGCACAAAATACGTCAGTGGTGGTGATATCAGGACGGCGCTCTAACAGAATGCGATTCTTATCGGTCCAAGAGATTGATGGATCTTCTTTGATCGCAATCCAATCTTGTTGAAAATCTTTATCAGCGAGAAATACAGTTACGGCGCGCAGTTCAAAATCTTGGCGTTGGAACTGAAGATCGAAGTGATTCATTGATTTCTCAAAGTTGGAGTATTTGCCGACTAAACTACTTATAGTTTTGTGTTTCCAGCGCAATAACTCTTCATCTCTGTAGCGGACGACCATGACGGCCATAAAATACTGATCGTTATCACTCATCGTCACCATCCTTCATCGGAACAATACTTAGCTTGATGAACTGGCTGTCAAGATGGCGCGGATCTTTGAACAATGAGTAGTCTAAATCGTTTCGCAGTAGGACGAACTCTCCGTCCGTTATCTCATCATAAAGAATGGCTCCGACTTTGAGCGTTGCGCCTGTATCGGTTTGGCGGGCGACGAGTATCGCTTCCGTTGAAACATTTTTATTAGCTGGTTTATACATTTTTAGTTTTGTCTTTCTTTTTGAGTTTCTTTGACCATCAAACGGTGGGCGACTAGTGAGGTAAGGGCGCATTCGTCTGTGTATGGATGGTTGGCGTATAAGAGGTTTTCCTCAGAGACGCTTGAGAGTTGTAGTTGCGCTAAGACGTAATCCAAGGATTTTTCATGAGCTTCATGTAAATCAAAACCAGCGTGGAGTAAAGTGCGGTAGGCCTGTTGGATGTCGCGCTCGCGGATATCGTGATTGATACCACGGCTGTCAGTGAATGTGTAAATAATCATTCATTCAGTTCCTGTAATAGTTTCTTTGCCTTTGCCTTCGCTTCACTTAGCGTTGTGGCTTTGGCACTGTTATTGTTGTTATGCGTGATGTCTACTGCCGCTAAATCGGCAACGTCTCTACTGTTGAAGTTGGTGGCAGTATTTTTTGTCGCGGAGCCATGTAGTTGACTGGTAGTTAGACTGAGGCGCTTAGCGATAGTGTCTGTTTGGGTAACTATTCCAGACATTGATACGCCAATGAGTTTGATGCGTTTCAAGGCATTGTCATCAAGATATTCTTGAGTCAAAGTAGCGTTGTGAGCTATTGACAGATTTTCGAGTTGCGCTTCAAGACGGCTAAGAATGATGGTCAAGGCGATGAGATTGCGGTCCCAGTATTTGGGTGCCTTTTGAGCGATATAGGTCAAGGCCTTGGCTTGGACTAACGGCGGCTCATCTTTTACCTGATTTGCGGTGTAGTCAAGTAGTGTTTGGATGTCCTTGAAAGTGGAAATTTTTCCTTCGATGGAGTTTGATTGTGGTTTTGCCATAGTGTTTCTTTCTGTGATTGATTGGGTTCGTTTTGCGTCGAGGTCATAGAAACACTCGAGAACGCTTTAGATTCGACCGTGTATAGGATCTATTCAGTGACCGATTCGAGATGAATAGGAGCGAAACGGATGCAATCGGATGTACTTTGGGTGTTAGCCGAGCGATGCCACGTTCAAACGCAAACGAAAAAATGCAACACGTCGATTACGAGCCGGCTCATCCCTTTTTGCGAATAGCCCGGTACTACTTTCGAGGTGGCCCGCAACTAGGAAAGCGCCTGTTATGGGGTTAGTGAAGTATTGTTGACTTAGTCTTGACTTCGTCGGAAGTGGGAGTGGCGAGTGCCTCAGTCTGTCGTTCTGTCTGACATACCTCGCAGTTACACTCCGCTCCTTCTTCGCCATACTCTAATGAGTAGCGTGTAGCGAATCCCTGTAATACGTATTTAGTAGGCAGAGGTAACTCATGTCCTACGGTCTCGACCAAGACTAAGCGATCGGCTACTGTATCTAATACAACAGTGATAGCGTTATTACCATCGTCTAACTTCTTTACTACATACACTAAATCTGAGACATGTAAGTCGTCAGTGTTGAGAGGGGCGGTATCGGTGGGTAGGTCCTCTGTTGTATAAATAACAGGAGATACGCCTAACATCAGTGTTAGTTCATTTGATAGGAATACAAGATTGGGTTGGTTCATGGTATTTGTTTACCCTTATTGTTATTGGTTATGTTTAGCGATAAAGGCGATTCCTCTATCTTTGAGTAACTTAGGGTCGTATTCACGTAAGGTAGTAGTGATGTCAGTCCATGACTTACCACTATCGCGTAAAGACCTACACTCCTCTAGTACCTTCTTCGTAATCTTCTTGTATTTACTAATAGGTTTGGCCTTCTTACTCTCTACCTTATCCAATGTTCTATCTTTATTACGGCTAACAGTCCATTCTTTGAGTAGTTGTAGGAAGTAGCCATGTCGGTCGTGTTCGAACTTCATGTGGATAGGTTTACCAATCTCTACGCCTTTGCCAAATAAGGTGCGGGCATTACTTTCAATAAACGTATACGGCATGTATGCGGTTAGTTCGTTGATATCTTCTTGAGAACAGTTACCAAGATCGATGGAGTAGATAACTTCACACATCGGTGTTACGACGGATAGGTAGCGACTAGGACGGACAGAGTATGAATACTCATATTTCAGGACTTCGATATCGGCGTACTCGTCAGAGAGCATGCCTTTGATTAGTGACATATGGTTACTTTCTTGATTAGAACTCGACATAGCACCAGAGGTCATCGGAGCGCATACTTGAGCGTCCGAATAGGTAACTATATCGAGTGAGTTTTGTTAGTTTTGAGCTTGAAGATGTAAGAAGATGCTGCTTTTTGGCTGTGTTTTGTTAGCGTCTTGTGAGCACTTATGTACACTTATTTCAGCTTAGGAGCGTGGAGCTGATTTCCTACCTTTTCAAAGGTTCAGCGTTTTAGACAACTCGTTTGCCTTCAATCTTGCTTGAATACGGGCATCATGTTCAGAGCGGAACTTGTCTCGTAAGTCTTTCCAAAAGGTCGTTTGGTATTTATTTACACGATCCTTAGACATTGCTTTTAGGAGCTCCATACTTTGCTTGGTATTAGGCTTCCATTCGAGTGACTTTGCTTGTTTTTGCTCGTTTTCAGACCAAACTCTGTCCCATTCACGTTGAAGCTCTTCTTTGCGCTCCATCTCTAAACGCTCTTGCTTTTCACGGGCAATAGCCTGTTCTTTTTCCCACTTAGCGTAAAGAGTAGTAGCACGTTGTTCAAGCGTATCCCACTGTGATTTCAGCAAAGATGATGGAGATGTATACCATGAGACGGAGCCGTTGACACATAATGGATTGTCTTTATTACCGTTTATAAACGATCGCTCTTTATCACAAGCATTCCAGGCACGCTCCCAGTAGGTAGCAGTCCAATAAGGAGTTTTGTATAAATACTCAATGTCAAATCTATCAGGATTTGCGGCAAACTCCGCTTTGAAATAACCTGAAGTAAAGTAGGTAGTTCCAAGATTGGATGGCTTAGCGGTTAGTCCATACTGGCACCCAACGTAAAACTGTTTAGTTATCTTATGCGTAACTAAATAAGCGTATGGTTCTGAGTGCTCGTAAAGCTCATTCATTAAATCTATTTCATCACGGATTACACGGTGATTATTCTCTATCCGCTTATCAATCTGTGTTGGTTTATCGTAGTAGTTCATATAATGACTTTCTGTCGGTCATTTAGACCTTACATTTGGAATACAAAGGTTGAGGCTCATGTTGGATTTCTTTCTGTTTTGGTTGGCCAACAGTCGCTAAGTAATACTGATGTCCGTTGATTGAGGTTTTCTTTCTTACTAAGATTGGGAGGTCTAAGTATTCGTTGAGTTTGTCAGTGTTTGCCAATACTTCACGGATTTGAGCGGCGCTGTAGCCGGTAAGTTCTACGAGTAGATTGACCGGTGTTTCTATACCTCTCCAAGCGAGTGTTTTCATTAGCGCTTTGGCGCGACTAATGGTTAGTGGTTTGGGTTCTTCGAATGGGTTCATGTTTGTATATCTCTTATGAATGAAAAGACCTCCGTAATGGAGGCCTTGGTTTATGTAATGATCGCTTTGGATAAAACACCTATCGCAGATTTGAAATCTTCATCAAGATCATCGATAGTTCCGTCAGGAATGTAATCAAACCCAAAGCGGTTGTGGTCGCTGAGAATGATTACCTCTTCAATAGGATTGAGGTCGTCAATCTTTCCAAAGACTATGTGTGTTTTCTTGCCATAGCGCTCAGTAAAGAGTTTGGTTGTGTTGATTGGATACCAACTGATCGAGCGTGGAACACTTTCATGGCGCTCTACGGTTATCTCGTTGGTGTCGTTGTCTAAGTAGACATTGATTAGGTTGTGATGCCATGCGATCTTAGGCATCGATTGATACCTCGCCAACTCTTTCGTTTGGTTGGAGTTTTTCGTAGGCCCACTTGACGCTAATATCGTCTTGGCTACCATCGTTGTAAACGATAAAGGCACAGCGATCTGTAGCGTATCTGCCGTCGTCTAACTTTTGCGCTTTATTGGCGATCATTAGGTGAGACATGTTGAGAGACTTAGTGTCCCAGTCGGGATGGCCTTTGGATAGGACATCACAGACAAAGGCTAGATCGATGCCGGTCAAAGGAGTGCCGAGTTCGGCGGTGTCTTTGATAGTTCTCCACCATTCTTTGATGTAAGTCTTATTGGGGAAGTTGATACCGGCTAAAGTGTAGTTGTTGCGCTTAGGCATAAGTAAATCTTTCTTAGTTGAAATAGGTGAAGTAAATGAATAAGCCCGCCGATAGCGTGAGCCAAGGGCGGGCGGTTACGAATACATTTAGGAATATTCTATATAAATAGATAGATATTCCAAGAATGGTTACGTAAAGTCAGTGTTAGTAGGTGACTTAGTGTTGGCGAGAAACGTAGCCAGTTGGATAGTTACAATGCCGCTTTTAGGCACTTCTAATCCGGCGGTTGTAATCATCCAATCGCGATATTTGGCGTATTCGTTTGCGGACACTTTGTATTGACTACAAAAGGCTGTTTGTGCGAAGTCTTTTGAAACGTCAGATACGGTGGAGCGACCGCTACTACCAATCTTGAAATCTATTTCGGTAACGTGCGCCGAAAGGTTTGAGATACGCCTTACCAGTTGGTCATAAATAGTTTGGACTTTAGTGTCGGCACTATCTATGCGGAGTTTGGCGTATTCATCAAGTGTGTAGAGTTTTAGGATTGGAAACCAAATGTCTTCTGTCTTCCACTCTCCGTTACGACTAAGAGCGGATTGAGAGACTGTGCGACCGGCGGCAATACATACCTCGTAGATACGTGTTTGCCGTTTCTTGTTGGCGATTACTCGTGGAATATTGAGGTCCATATCCCATGAAGAGATAAAGGAGGCCTCAAGATTGGAGACAAGTGATGAGCCACCGGCGCCGTGAACGATTACGCCTTCTTCAAATCCCGCTCTACCACGTTGTAAGCCATTCTCACCTTCGCTGGTTTTGCCAGTGTGGTGGACGGTTACGGTTGGGCATTCAAGGCCTTTGATAAGGACTGTCAACTTACTTATGAGACTATTATCGTTTTCGTTCTCAACTGCGAAACAAAAGCGGAGCGTGTCAAAGTAAATGACAGGTTTGACTGTGTAACTACCTTCGCCGATTGACATCGGTTTAGTGACAGTCATTTCCTCAATCAAACGTCCAAGAGCGGATACGTAAGCGCTTTCCTCTTCTTTACGCATTGGTAAGCCAGTTACGAGGAGAGAGGAAGTAAAGAGTTCCGTTATCTCTTCGTTCGGGCATCCACACTCTTGAAGATAGGTCATCATCATGTTTGTGAACTGTTCGGTATCTTCAGAAATGTAGATAACTTTACGAGTATCACGCACTGATACATTGACGCAATCTTTGTGAATGTAGCCCAACATGGCGCCAATCTCGCCGACGTTACTAAAGGTCTTCTTCGCTTGAGTGTGGCCAATCTTTAGGTTGTTGCCTTCCGGCATATAACCATCGATGAGCCATTCCGTTGCGTGGATCTCCGTTGGGAGAATACGAGAGCCGATAATGCGGTTGTAAGCGAGTGTCTCTTCTTGTGTTGGAAGAGGTTTGGTTGGATCGATATCGTTGAATGCGGTCATGCGCTCACCTCGCTTTTCAAGAGGTTTATCGCTTTACCGAAATCACTATCGCATTCCAAGTGGTGTAATACATCAAATGGTGAGATTGCGATGCGACCATACCAACTTCCGCCAAGAGGTTGAGGCCAGTCGTTACGTTCGGCGACTTCAATCATTTTATTCATCAAAAGATCGCTCTCGTGGTGGATAAATACGATGTTATCGCTAACTACGCAAGCGGCACTACCACTACTCGATTGAGGAGATAGGTAGCGGCCATTTTTGCCGTAATAGCCGTTTCGCTCCAACATCTCGCAAATGTCCATACGCTCGTTGAAGTCTTCAATGAGATTATTTCTGTTTGAAGATGGTTTCGTGAGTTTGGTGTATTCGCGTAATCTGATGGCCTCTTCACGTTTGAAGCGAAGGTCTTCAGCGATAGGCTCCCACTTTGCGACGTTGATGGGACTACCGTTTAGGTTGATTTCTGATGTGTATGTGGTGGCGTCTTCAGATCGGGATGCGATGTAGAAGATGCGAGCCATGTCGCAACAGGCGTCGTCCAACGAAAACTCGAAGCGATTGTTTAGCGTTTGCCAAATGGCGTCGTAAAGGTCTTTTTCGTGCCGTAAGATTGGGCGAGATAAAGGGATTACGATGCGCATTTTATGGCGAGCGCTTGAGTGTCTAAAGGAGGTGTAAAGGATGTAGGAGAGATTGAGTTCTTTTAGGATCGCTTTGACGTCGTCAAGGGATTTGTAAGGAATGTCAGTCTTCTCGTTATCGATGTCCAATCCAATAGCGGTTACGGATTTCATAGCGTCAAAGCCACGCATAGTTTTATACACTTGACCGTCTTTATTCGTTTTCTCGATTACTTGTGTAGATGAGAGTTGAATGACTTGGGCATCGTGTTTACTTGCGTAAGGTTTATGTTTGGAGATGAAACGTGCCATCTCTTGCCATGAGGTTGTATATTCGCGCCCGATATACTTCGTTGCGCTTGGGAATACGGTGTAGGTGATCAGTGAGTTCTTATCAACTGGCATGGCCTGTCATCTCCTCATTACGTTCCGCTACAGATCTCAAAGTATCATTCCAGATAACCGCTCTTGAATACGTTAGATAGGCGTTATAGGCGCGCCTAAGTAACAAGGAGTTTGGGTCATCGATTGGGAGACTGAGAATACGGTTGCGAGTGTCTTGAAGAGATTTCAGAAGATTTGGCTCATGGGTGGCCAAAGTTTCTGTTGCGGTCGTTAGGCTCATGGTAAGGAGTCCTTTGACCTGATTATGGAGATTGTTTTCCATGGTATTTCTTTTCAGTGAAAATAGTGAAATCTCGCTAATGGGCGAGGCTTGCGGTTCAACCGCTAATGAGATTTGGGTATTTCTTGTAAAGATTTCTTGAGGGCGTCGCAAGACTGCCTCCAAGAGGGCTAGACATCCCTTAGGTGGCTCTTAGAGCGCTAAGGAGCCTTGCTCCGCTAGTAGTTGGGATTTAGGGATATTTATCTATTTATATAGAATATTCCTAAATGTATTCCTAAATTTATCGCCGGCGGCGCCGGTGTGATTATTTGTATTAGAGTTCTTAGGGCGTCGCAAGACTGCCTCCAAGGACTATGCGTCTACTATGGCGACCTTTAGAGCGCCAAGGAGCCTTGCTCCGCTAGTAGTTGAGGTTTTGAAGTTCTATGTTATTTATATAGAGGAACTTCAAAGGGAACTTCAAATCTTGTAAACCGGTGCACCGGAGTGACAATAGATATAGTAATAAATAATAAATACTCATAGGACCCTAGTGACCCTAGTGACCCTAGTAAAGGGAATGCACCGGCGATGTAGTTTTGCCGGACCCTAATAGAGACCCTAGTTACGTCTCAAGGGACCCTAGTAAAGGAAATGCACCGGCGCTATACACCTTTGAGTGTTTTCAACTCGTTTAGCGCCTCTGTAATAGTCCGTGAAAACGAAAGATTTACACCGGCGTCTCTATCTTGGCCATAAGTGTCGTTTAGCCAGTTTGCGAGCCTTAGCGGCATACGGGCTTGAAACTTCTTCATGTCCTCTGTGTTTGCCAAATACGATTTTGGTCTTTTATTGTTTTCCATGATGAAAATCCTTTATCTCTGGAATAAAAAAAAATCAGTCTCGAATGGACTGACTATGGGTTGTCTCGTGGCGCTATCTTTCTACTACTGGTATCCACTGACTTGGATGCACCGGCGCTACAGTTTCTTTCAGGTAATCCAATCACCTTGGGCTCACCATGACACTCCAAAGCCACTAGCTATAAATCTCTATTACCGGCGCCAATCTCATCGCTTGGCGGGCTCATGGCGCAAAATCACTGTCGAAAAGGTCACTTCTACGACTGCCGGATTGATAGCGAAATCTGTCATTTTTCTTCGCTACCTGTCAGTTTTATTGTTTCCACAGAAACAGTTGATTTATGTCAGATTTGGCACCCTTTCTTTCTACTACAAGGGTCCTCAAATAAAGGATTCAGTTTTGATAACTAAGGGTTATAAAGATTTGACAGTCTTGAAATGACCGTGAAGTCTTTACTACTGGGAGTACTCAAACCATACGGCCTTGGTAACTCTTTATCTTCTATTTGTAATCCAGTTTGATACCTATCACCCTTATTCCACATGGTGGTAGATTTACCCAATGTCCCAAGATGGATGCCATAAAGAGGATGAAGAAATAAGGACAAATCTACGCCACGGAGCGTATCCCAACTGGCGCACAAGTTATTGATTCTAAACGACTATTCTGATGCACAGAAATACTGTTATAAATCAATCAGTTGTGTGACTTTACGGGAAGTCTTTATAAAGTATTGATTTCAAACGATATTTTACTGAAAAAGGTTACCTATAGAACAAAGGACCTGACACCAAAGGTATATCCCGTAACGCTGAAAAAGTGACGCAAGTTATTGATTCTAAACGATTTGCGGAAGTTGGCACAAGTTGTTGATTCTAAACGACTTTTTCAAAATGTGACATAGGATTTCGACACATCAATACGGGCTATACCTTCAAGGGTCATAAAAAGACCGGTAACCAAGAAAGCGCCAAAAGAGGTGTATTTAGGTTTTCCTTCAGGAAAAGCCACTGCGCACCGGCGACACCGGCGATCAGTCCCGGCGACACCGGCGATCAGTCGTGGTGACACCGGCAACAACTAATCAAAGAAAGGAAGTAAAGATGATTGGAACTAAGAAAAAGTTCACAGTTCATGAAACCGATTTCGTAAACCACTTTACGGATTCAATCCTCAAACCGTTCGATTCCATCGTAATGATGTGTTTCGAGTTCGGCTGTAAAGGTGCCACGGATGTGGCTTATGTGATGTTGAAAAGTGAAGACAGTTTGTTGTTTTTCGATTCTCGTGAAAGTGAGACAAATCGACTTACAAGAGATTTCATAAAAGAGTTTATCGCTCAGATTTCTAAATCTGTTGATGGCAAAGAAATCGCAAGAAATGAGGTTGAAAAGAAAAACAATCGTGACGGTATTCCATCACCATTTCTCACAAAAGAGGAAAGACTCTCTCAGAAGTTCAAAAGAGTTCGAGAGTTGATAAAACCGGCAGTTGAAAGAGAAGTACGAAAAATCTTGATTTATGAGATTCGTAAATCTATCAAATGGTTGATCCAACATAACTATCTCAGAAACACCAATGAAAAGGTGTATTCACTCGAGTATAAGAGTTGGATGCATGATGTAGCGGGTTGTTTTGAAACCAACCAGTTCATGATGGTGATTCCACCACGAGATAAGTTCTTGTGGAGCGATGTCGACTACTACATCTCAAAGAAACCAACAAACGTAATGGTTCAAGAGGTTTCAATAAATCGTGAGAAACCATGGTTTATCGAATCGAAAGAAGAAATCAATGTAACTGATGAGTCCTGAATGGACGAAACGCCGTGAGGCGTCTTACATAAAAGATTATTTATAACTATGAAAGGAATAACCAATGAAAAACGTATTAGATTTATACAAACATAATGAAAACTCGAATGCCACCGCCTTTGGGCTAAAACATGGCGTAGTGTGGAATAAACCGCTTATTGAAGCCGTCCTTGGAAAAGGAGCCACAAAGGATTTCAAGATTTATAAACGCTTTCGTGATGCCTTTGCCTCTAAAGGTGGATTGACTGTAGCGAATAAAAGAAATCCAAAATCAAGTCAGTGGGATGGATTTGTTATGGCAAGCCAAGTCCCACTCGCTATCAAAGTCTTACAAGATTTGTAATCTTCCTTCTCTTTATTGGTATCCATTTGATACCTTTATTTAGGATTTCACGGTATAAAATTTAGAAAGAAAGGAGTCTGTGAATGACGCGAGTAATGGCAAGTATTACATATGAAAAAACGTATTACGCTGTCAAATCCAGCGAGAGCGACGTACTGAATCCAGTTTTTATCACGGACTCTCTCGATGAAATACGGAAATACGTCAAAGATAACTCAAAGAGATTGGAGTTTCGCTATGACGATAGAAGTTGGATTCGAGTACGTGCGCCAATGGTCGCTAGGTCTCTTCACAAAACGCCTTATCACACCACTGTCAAGGATTGGCGAGTGATAGGTAGAGCCAATCGCCTTGGCTACATGACGCGCTTCGATTTATTTGAGTTTCTACCCAAACCAAAAGTAAAAGTGAGTGATTTACGTCGACAAAAGCGTAGAGAGCGGGACGCCGCTAATCGCCAAAAGTTGATAACCTCTCATGAGTTGAGAACAAGGATTGGGACTTTAGTAAGAGAGATTGACGGCCTTACTGATGTAGAAGTAAAAGCGCTAAATAAATCGGTATTTGAAGAAATGTCGAAGATGCGCAAAGGTAGAAGTGATGATGAAGTCAGATTTCTGATTACCATTCATCTCGCTCGACTTACCGCTTTATGAGCCACCTTCGGGTGGTTTTTTTGCGTTTTGCGGTTTATTAGCCATACGGCGAATAGTCACGCCATTTATCTAAATCCAAATAAGTATCACAATAAGGTCTATCCCAACGGATAGGCCTTTTTTTTAGATAGTAAGTAGTTTATCTAAGCCCTGTTTCATCCACTTTTGTTTCACTTTCAAATCTAACTCACCGCCATAAACAGCGGTCATACCCTCTTGAGTCCAACCTAAACACTGATTTATCACGGGAGTAGGGCATTCAACGTCTTTCAACATTTGCGCCATACCATGGCGTAGTGAATGACAGTTGGCTCTTTTATATCCGTCACCCAACTCTTCCGCCGGCACATTCTTGTCGAGCCATTTCCCAATAGTCGCACTAAATGTATTTCCATTACCGGCGTATCTCGCAAACACAGGAGTTTCTTCTCCTTTGTCTTCAGTAAATCTTTTCAACATTTTTACCAACGGCGCATAAACGAGTGGCACTGTCCGCTTTGAGGCCTTAGTTTTGAGAGTCCTTAGAGGATTAGCGTAAATGTCGACATTTGGTATCTCATCGTCAAGGTGTAAATCCTTTACCAATACACCAATGCCTTCAGATAGCCTACATCCAGTTGAAGCGATGAGAAGTAGTGCAAGTCTCGCATCATCGGGTTGTAATACCGCTTTATCGAATAACTGGTGATATTCATGTTTCGTATAGGGACGGCGCATTGTTGAATCGCCGGTATCCAGTTTGAAGTTGAAGAAAGGGATAACCCAAGGATTCATATCCTTTTCAATCATATAAAACTTGATTAGTTTGCCAATAGTGCCTAATCGCTTGAGGATAGAGGCGTTACGCATGGCTTTTATATTGTTTCTTTTATCGCCTGTTTGTAAAAACTCAATGAAGTTGCGGACATGGTCACGCTTGATTTCGTCTATTGGCAAATCAGCGATTGCGGTCACAAACAGATTGACGATATATTTACTATCGTTATACGTCTTATCGGATAAAGGTCTCTTGTGCGCTTTGAAGAAATCCAAGGCATCACTCAAATAAACTTTATCTTTACCGTGAATGGTGTCAAAGGCCTTGCGTAATCCTTTTGGCATTTCATCGAGATTAGGGTATTTATCAAACTCATTCTCAACTTGATGTGGAAGTGTCCACAACTCGTCTTCAGAAAGTTTACGATTTGGGACGTCATGCGCTAAAAGAAGGGCGTTTGCCTCATCGGCGTATTTACTATTTGGGTTGCGTAGTGTCTTGAAAAGGGCGCGATATTGCGTGTTGAGTTTGTAACATTCAGCGATGGCAGTTTTCATATTCTCACCAAGGTGAATCGTGAGTTTCTTTTTACCAAGTTTGCCTTGAAGGTCTATTGGCACTTGTAAAACAAACTTGTAAACCCAACCTTTATAGACTGTCTGATAGGAATGGAAGTTTGGTATCTTCATAAGCGATAATCCTCATATCTGTTGTAGATATCCTATAGATTATATACCAACTTTTAGAAACCAAACCTGTTTATTTACCACCTTTTATACCAGAAAACTACCTCCCAAGGCATATGGAGTATACGGGATATAGAAAGTTATATTCCGGCCTCGGGCACCATGTTTTAATGATATCTATACATCCATTCCACTCATCGCGCCGGTTAATGTCCTTTTTGGGCTTTGCTATTTTCTCTGCCGCTATCAGCGCTGAAACGCTTTCTTTCAATTGCATTCGGGCTGAAAGAGACTTCACTGAAGAGTATGTCTTAAAAGTAGCCTCGCCAACAGAGGGCTCCAAAAGCATAAAAGGCAAAGTGTATTTTGATGGGCGTGATTTAGATCAGGTGAGCAGTGCAGGCCTTCAAGAAATTAAAAATGTCTCGATTACCAAAGATAAGATTTCATTTTTGACAGACACATCTTTCCCGCCTGAAGAATTCGATGGTGTGCGCTATGGCGCTGGAACTGTGGTGTCAGTAACCACTATTAATCGAGTAACGGGTGAGCTGAAAAAGATTGAAACGATTAAAGGCGGCATCTTGGCTTCCACCATGGGTGAGGGCACGAAGTCTTATGCAGAGAAGTGCTCACCGATCAAGGGTGATTAGACTGCCCCTAATTTAGTCTGGCTCAGTGACAAACCCCAGCTTAGTAAGACCTGCGCGGCGTGATGCTGCAAGTACTTGCGCGACATATTCATACTTCACAGACTTGTCGGCACGTAAATTAATTTCAGGTTGAGGATCTTTCTCTGCTGCTTTTTGAGCGTAGCCATCAAAAGTCTTTAAGTCGATCGCCGAGCTATTCCAAAAGATTTGACCTTTGGCATCAATCGAGAGTTGCACTGATTCAGGTTTAACCTCGTTGCGAACGCTATTGGCTTTAGGTAATTCCACCTTCACTGCTTGCTGGATCACTGGCAAAGTAATCATAAAGATAATCAGCAAGACCAACATGACATCCACCATGGGCGTCATGTTGATTTCGGCCATAATGCCGTCGTCGCTCTGGTCGTCTTGAATATGAAAAGACATGCTTATTCTCCGGAATCTACGCGAGCACCAGTTACAAAATACGCTAATAGATCATTGCCAAAGCGATTGAGATCAGCCACAAACAATTTGTTAGCACGATTGACGGCGTTAAAACCAAGCACTGCTGGAATAGCTACGGCCAAACCTAAGGCAGTCATGATTAAGGCCTCTCCAATTGGGCCGGCCACTTGGTCAAGCTGTGCGCTGCCAGAGCTACTAATAGAAATCAAAGCATGGTAGATGCCCCAAACCGTTCCAAACAAACCAATAAATGGGGCGGTAGCGCCAGTTGAGCCTAGGAAGGTCAGACCTTTTTGTAACTTGGCAGTCACGCCATCAATGCTGTACTTGAGACTTCTAGCCATCCACTCTGAGTAGTTCAGCGTTTGCAAAAGCTCGCGATGATTGGTGGATTGGCTTTGATGGTGCGCGGATGCATCCAAGGCTGATTTTGCAATGTGATAGTAAGGATTCGTTCCATGATTTGTCAGGGAGTAGAGACCTTGATCAAATGAAGTAGCGCGCCAAAACTTGTCCAGTTCTGGGCTGAGCTTACGGAGATTTCGCAGATCCCAAAAACGGGAAAGCAAAATCACCCAGGTAACGATTGAGCAGAGTAAGAGCGCCAGCGCTACAAAGCGGGTGATTGAATCCCCCTCGAGCCACAAATTTGCTAAGCCAAATGGTGTATTCATATTATTGGGTCTTTAGATTAAATTTAATTAAAAGGTTGGTTGAAATTCGAGCGGGTGAACCGTTCACTAAAAATGGCTTGAAACGATAGCGTCTGCCAATATCGGAGGCAGCGCGATCTAGTCGAGGGAATGTGCTGGATTTCAATAAAGCAATATCCTCAACGTTGCCACCTTCATCAATAATCAATCGCACTACCACTTCACCTTGCTCTCCCGATCTCTTGGAGAACGAGGGGTAATAGGCATCGGCATCCGGTTGATATACGACGACCAGTTTACCAATATCGGTCTGAATGGGTGTGCCGCTCGCGCCGCCGTTAGTGGCGGGGGCAACAGCAGCATTTGGAGTGGGTGCATCAGATTTGCTGGGCTGCTGACTCGGTGGTGTAGCTGCTTGTTGTTGAGACTGCGGGGGTGTTGGTGCTTGAGTAGATTTTTCGTTGACGGTCTTCTTTTTCTCTTCTTGCTTTGGTTTAGGTGGTGGTGGCGCCGGAGGTTGAGCTTGTTTTGCAGCTTCAGGACTTACTAGATTGGCCATCACTCGGGAATCGTCTGGATTGTCAGGGGTGTTAGGCTGCATGCTCTTATGAAAGCCAATGAAAAAGATGGCATGCATTAGCAGAACAATAACAATGATGGTACGTTCAGTTTTGTCAAACGGAAGATGGTGATCTAGGCGAGATACAAAAGTGTTCACTGGAGATCACCTAGATATTTAGCTGAAATAGCATGCGCACTTAAGTCGCTAGACATCAACTCTTGAGCCATGCGCAAGAGTGTAACTTCATCTTTACTGCTAATGAATACGACAGAGCCACATGTATCTTCAGGATGTACAGTCTCCTTATTCTCTAACTGGCGCTTGAGTTGTCGAACTACTGCCTCACTCGTATCAATTAGGGTAATGCTGTCACCTAACAACTTTCGTATCGCTTTACGAAGAAAGGGGTAATGAGTGCAACCCAAAACTAAGGTATCAGCACCCGCATCCTGAATGGGCTCCAAATGCTTAGCCAATAACTCTAGCGTTTCTTCACTATCTGCATCTCCTGATTCAATTAGTGGCACTAAGCCAGCGCCCGCTTGCTTGATAAATTGGCAGTTGGCAGGAAGCGTTGCTAGCAGGGCATTGAACTTATCGCTATTAAGCGTGGCTTCCGTGGCGAGTACACCAACAATACCGTTCTGCGTTTGCATTGCTGCTGGCTTGATCCCTGGCTCAACGCCAATAATTGGAATATTCAACTTCTGGCGAATGTCCTTAATCGCTTCTGCGGTGGCAGTGTTGCAAGCTACCACAATCGCGTCGCAACCTTCTTCGGCAAGGTATTGGCATAAGGTAAGACTGCGAGCGGCAATCCATTCGCTCGACTTTTCACCATAGGGGGTATTTGTAGAGTCCGCAAGATAGATGTAATCGTGCTCGGCAAGTTGGTCTAGGGCCTCATCCAAGATGGATAAGCCCCCAACGCCAGAATCAAAAACTCCGATCAGTGCCAAGTAGTCAGCTGCGCTTAAACAATCTTGACCGGAATATTTCCGATCTTAGCTTGCCATTCTTTAGGACCCGTCTCATGCATCGAGATGCCTTCAGAGTTCACGGCCACGGTTACTGGCATGTCTTTGACATCAAACTCATAAATCGCTTCCATGCCTAAGTCAGCAAAGCCAACCACTTTAGAAGTTTGAATCGCTTTAGAGACTAAGTAAGCGGCACCACCAACAGCCATTAAGTAAGCAGACTTATGTTTCTTAATTGCTTCAATCGCAACGGGGCCACGCTCTGCTTTACCAATCATGGAAATCAAACCCGTTTTTGCCAGCATCATCTCAGTGAACTTATCCATCCGAGTAGAAGTGGTTGGACCCGCTGGACCAACAACCTCATCACGCACTGGATCAACTGGGCCGACGTAATAAATCACCCGATTCTTAAAGCTCACCGGTAACTCTTCACCTTTAGCGAGCATGTCCTGAATGCGTTTATGAGCAGCATCACGACCAGTCAGAATTTTGCCGTTGAGCAACAGTGTTTCGCCTGGTTTCCAGCTTGCGACTTCTGCGGCAGTCAAGGCATCCAAATTGATGCGCTTGGATTTTTTGGTATCCGGGGTCCAAGTGACATCTGGCCAGTCGGCTAGAGAAGGAATTTCTAATTTGGCTGGACCATCGCCGTGCAAATGGAAGTGGATGTGGCGAGTTGCAGCGCAGTTTGGGATCATTGCGACAGGGAGCGAGGCTGCATGGGTTGGGTAATCCAAAATCTTGACGTCTAGGACAGTAGTTAAGCCACCAAGACCTTGGGCACCAATCCCCAATTGATTCACCTTTTCATAGAGTTCAAGGCGCAATTCTTCAACTTTGTTTTTTGGCCCGCGAGCAATAAGTTCCTGAATATCCACAGGACTCATTAATGACTCTTTAGCCATTAACATGGCTTTTTCAGGAGTACCGCCGATACCAATTCCAAGGATACCGGGAGGGCACCAGCCTGCACCCATGGTGGGGACTGTTTTAAGGACCCAGTCGACGATGGAATCAGATGGGTTGAGCATGACCATCTTGGCCTTGTTCTCGGAGCCACCACCTTTAGCAGCGCAGATGACTTCGACATCATCACCTGGGACGATTTCATAATGGATAACGGCGGGGGTGTTATCGCCAGTATTTTTGCGTTTGCCTGCTGGATCAGCTAAAACGGAGGCGCGAAGCATATTATCTGGGTTGAGATAAGCACGGCGTACGCCTTCATTAACCATATCGCTTACGCTCATCGTGGCGTCTGACCATTTAACGTTCATACCAATTTTCAGGAATACGACGGCAATTCCAGTATCTTGGCAAAGGGGGCGGTGCCCCTCGGCACACATGCGGCTATTGGTCAGAATTTGAGCGATGGAATCCTTGGCGGCTGCACCTTGTTCTAGCTCATAAGCTTTGCCCATCGCATCAATAAAGTCCTTGGGATGGTAGTAGGAGATGAACTGGAAGGCATCCGCCACGCTTTGAATCAGGTCATTTTGTTTAATGTTTGTCATGTTTTTGGACTTAATTAGTAAAGGTTTGCCCTATTTTAAGGGTTTGCCATAGAGCAAATCCCCCGTGTTTTCACTTATCTTATTAGCTCTTAAGGGTGTAACCCCGTCATTCTGTGTTCATTATGCAGAAAATAAGTGGCTGATTATTAAAAAGAGGGCTGTAAAGCATGGAACCATTAAAGCAAGAAAATCGCATATTTCACCCACCTGCAGACTTTGTAAAGGGCGCTGCTATTCCTGGAATGGAAGCTTATAACCAGCTTTGCGCAGAAGCTGAAAAGGATTATGAGGGTTTTTGGGGGCGTCTTGCTAAAGAGAATATCTATTGGAAGAAGCCTTTCACGAAGGTTTTGGATGAAACTAAAGCGCCTTTCTATAAATGGTTTGAAGATGGATTAACCAATGCTTCTTACAACTGCTTAGATCGCCAAATTGAAAATGGCCTGGGCGATAAGGTTGCCATCATTTTTGAAGCTGATGATGGCAAGGTAACTAACGTTACTTATAAAGACATGCTTGAGCGTGTTTGCAAAATGGCAAATGCCTTGCGCAAGATGGGCATCAAATCTGGTGACCGCGTCATTATTTATATGTCGATGTCGATTGAAGGCATTGTTGCCATGCAGGCTTGTGCTCGTATTGGTGCAACTCACTCGGTGGTGTTTGGTGGCTTCTCAGCTAAATCATTGCAAGAGCGAATTGTTGACGTTGGTGCGGTAGCGGTGATTACTGCTGATGAGCAATTCCGTGGCGGTAAAGCTTTACCACTGAAAGTAATAGTTGATGAGGCGCTTGCTTTAGGTGAATGTGAAAAAATTAAAAATGTCGTTGTGTACAAGCGTACCGGCGGTAATATTCCCATGACTGCTGGCCGCGATTCTTGGATGCACGATGTTGTTGCCAATGAATCTTCCACTTGCGAGCCAGAGTGGGTGAGTGCAGAGCATCCACTCTTTGTTCTCTATACCTCAGGTTCTACAGGCAAGCCAAAGGGTGTTCAGCACTCTACCGGCGGTTACCTATTGTGGGCTATTTTGACCATGAAGTGGACCTTTGACATTAAGCCAAACGATGTGTTTTGGTGTACTGCCGATATTGGTTGGGTTACTGGACACTCCTATATTACTTATGGCCCGCTCGCAGTGGGCGCGACTGAGATTGTGTTCGAAGGTGTCCCTACCTATCCAAATGCAGGTCGTTTTTGGGACATGATCCAAAAACATAAAGCAACGATTTTCTATACAGCACCAACAGCAATTCGTTCCTTGATCAAAGCATCTAGTAATGATCAAACTATCCATCCTAAGAGCTACGACTTGTCTTCCTTGCGTCTCTTGGGGTCGGTAGGTGAGCCAATTAACCCTGAAGCTTGGATGTGGTACTACGAGAATGTCGGTGGCTCACGTTGTCCGATTGCAGATACATTCTGGCAAACCGAAACTGGTGGCCATATGATTTCTCCAATGCCGGGTGCAACACCAATGATTCCAGGTTCATGCACCTTGCCATTGCCAGGCATCATGGCGGCGATTGTGGATGAAGTCGGTCATGATGTACCAAATGGCCAAGGTGGTATCTTGGTTGTGAAGCGTCCATGGCCTTCGATGATTCGTAACATTTGGAACGATAGCGATCGTTTTGTGAAGTCCTATTTCCCAGAGGAATTAGGCGGCACTTTGTATCTTGCTGGTGACGGTGCGATTCGAAATAAAGAGACTGGTTACTTCACCATTACTGGTCGTATCGATGATGTCTTGAACGTTTCCGGTCACCGTATGGGTACCATGGAAATCGAATCTTGCTTGGTAGCCAATCCATTGGTTGCTGAAGCTGCGGTGGTGGGTCGTCCCGACGATATGACAGGTGAAGCCATTTGCGTATTCGTCGTTCTGAAAGGCGGTCGTCCAACAGGTGATGAAGCTAAAAAGATTGCTACTGAGTTGCGTAACTGGGTTGGTAAAGAGATCGGCCCAATTGCCAAGCCTAAAGATGTGCGCTTTGGTGATAATTTGCCTAAGACTCGTTCAGGCAAGATTATGCGTCGCTTATTACGTGTGATTGCTAAAGGCGAAGAGGTTACGCAAGATACCTCTACTCTGGAAAATCCAGCAATTTTGGACCAACTCAAAGAGGCGCTCTAAGCAAATCCCGCTTTCACCCTTTTGTTAACCTATAATCGATGGTTTCCGGAAGGGTGGATGAGCGGTTTAAGTCATACGCCTGGAAAGCGTACGTAGGTTAATAGCCTACCGCGGGTTCGAATCCCGCCCCTTCCGCCAAGTAGTCCTAAACCATCTTCGGGTGGTTTTTTCTTTAGGGCTTTACTGTATAGGCATCGCGCATGATTTCAGCTAAGCTGTGCTTTCTATAGAGAATTCAAAATAGGATCCTATCAATGAAACGTTTTTTCCAAGCAGCCCTCATTTCACTTAGTTTGATTACTGCATATCAAACTACATCTGCAGCAACTAGCCAGGTAGCTGACACCATTTTTTATGGCGGACCTATTGTGACCGTTAACAATAAGAACGAAGAAGTTCAAGCGCTCGCAGTGCAGGGTGGAAAAATCGTAGCTGTTGGTAAAAAAGATACTGTCATTAAAGAATGGAAAGCAACTACAACTAAGGTAGTTGACCTCAAAGGTCAAACGCTCATGCCGGGTTTTGTTGAGCCCCATNTTCACATTTTGATGACTGCAATCACCGAGGAAATGTGGCTGAACTTATCGAACTTCTCAGATCAATACGATACCTTGGAAACCTTAAGCCAAAAACTCAAGGCCAGCCTTAAAACACTTCCAAAAGGCCAATGGTTAGCTGCTTTTGGTGTAGACCCCTCGCGCACATCTCCTTTTATGGCTGAGCTGACTGCGGATATCTTGGACAAGGTGTCTACTGAGATCCCGATTCTGGTGATGAATCAATCGGGGCATATTGCTTATGCCAATCACAAAGCCTTTGAGCTTGCGGGAATTAATGACAAGACTCCCAATCCAGGCGAAGGTGGCATTTATATGAAAGACGCTCAAGGGCGGCTGACAGGGGTAGTGGTAGAGGCATCTGCCATTTTGCCTTTGGTTAAAAAGATGTCACCTCCAAGCGATGCTGACTTAGCTCGTGCAATGCAGAAAACGGCGAAGTATATTGCTTCGAAGGGCGTTACTACTTCCGCTGAAATTACGCTGGGCCTGATGCTGGGATTAGATAATGAATTGAAATTATTTAAAGCAGTGACCCATAGNGATGATTTTCCGATTCGGGTCAGAGCATACCTGTATGGCCCACTGCTAACCAAAGGTTTTACCGCCATCAAACCTAACGATGGGGATGATCGTTTACGTTTTGTTGGTATCAAATTTGTTGCGGATGGCTCTACTCAAGGACTAACGGCCGCCTTAAATCAACCTTATGACTATCCAAAGGGCACTCAATTTCGTGGAAATTTAGATTACAAAGATGATGAGATCTTTAATCAAATCAAACCACTTTTTGATCAAGGCTGGCAACTTGCTATTCACGCAAATGGTGATCGCACTGTCGAGCAAACTTTGAATAACTATGCCAAATTGTTAGCAGGCAATCCCGATCCTAAGGCTCGCCGTTTACGTATTGAGCATTTCACTATTAATACTCCAGAGCAAGTTAAAAAAGCTGCGCAATTGGGAGTGATACCAGGATTCACGATTGGCCATGTAGATTATTGGGGTGAAGCATTTCACAATCATATTGTTGGTCCTGAGCGCGCTAATCGTATTGATCCTTCTGCGGCCTTTAAGAAAGAGGGCGCACGCTTTGCGTATCACAGTGATTCTCCCGTATCGAATGTGGGGCCCTTGAACTACATCACAGAGGGCGCTGGGCGTTTATGGCAAAAGCCTCCTCGTAAAGTATTGGGTCCAGATGAGCGGGTGTCAGTTGATGATGCGATTCGTGCTGTCACTATTAACTCAGCCTATGAAATGTTTTCCGATGACAAGTTAGGTAGTTTGGAAGTGGGTAAACAGGCCGACTTGGTTGTTCTGTCTGCAAACCCTAGACAGACTCCTATTGAAAAAATTCGCAAGATTAAAGTCAAAGAAACCTGGATTGATGGCAAGAAGCAAGTTTGGTAAATCCAAATAGATTAAGATTTCATAATCAATATAAAAAAATATGGAGATGAAATGATTTTTGCATTCTGGCTAACAGACCGTCCCGGAACTGCTCATTTGAGGGTCGAGGTGCGACCAGCACATCTTGAGTATCTTGGGAAAATGGCTGAGCAGATCGCTTTCGCCGGACCTCTGACCTCAGAAGATGGAAAGACGGTTGTTGGTAGTTTGTTGGCGATTGATTTTCCCAGTCGACCTCAGGCCGAAGCTTGGATTGCTGCAGAGCCATTTATGAAGGCGGGCGTTTATGAAAAATCTGCAATTCAGGTTTTTAATAATAGGTGGCCACAAAAAGCTGGGTTCCCCTCNGCTTAAATTTCAATAGATTAAGGGCTAGATTTATCTAGCCCTTAATGGAGTGCTGCGGAAAGTATTGCGATGACTAATTAAATTGGTTTGATTTCTAGTTTTCTGAACTTGATCGTACCGCCGGCAGATTGAAGGCTAATGAGGCCTTCTGAAAATTTACTGTCTTGGCCATCGGCAACCGTCACGACGCCATTCATCGTCACTTTGAAATGACTACCATTTGCAACAATTTCCATCGTATTCCAACGGCCACCGGCTTTATGAATTGGATTGATTTTGGCGACATCCACAATTGCGCCAGTTGAATATTCTTGTCCAGGTCGCGTATCCCAAATATTGACCTCATACGCATTGCCAGCAGTAACTTGGTTGGGATTTTGGCAGCGAATGAAAATGCCACTATTGGTATTTGACTCGGCCCAAAATTCAGCGCGAATAATAAAGTTCTTATACCTTGCAGAGCTGACTAAGAAGCCGGCAGGCTTGTCGCTCATAATCATACCGTTGCCAATCTGCCAATTAGCGTTGCCGATAATATTCCAGCCAGAAAGACTGACGCCATCGATTAGGGGGGTAAAGCCTTCTTGATTTTGAGCGGTTGCATAATTGCCAAGTAGCAGGGCGCTTAGCAAAAAGCCTAGCGCGGCAAGTTTTTGGATGAATAACTTCATTGTTGTCTCCGGTTCTATTGATTTCTTGTTGTTGGATGGGTAGTTATTTTTACTGGGAAACCCAAAGTTACACAAGTGGATGTTTTCCCTCGAACTCTCCCTAAAATCAAGTAGACTTATGGGATGAATTCACCTAAATTGCGCTCACTTCTCCTGGTACCCATTCTTTCTGCTATGACCTTATCTGGCTGTGGAAGTATCGAGTCAGCAGCGCAACAGGATTGCACCTCGATTGGTTGGAATATTGGTAGCCAAGGCTATAACGACTGCTATAAGGCCCGGCTTTACGAGCGCAAGCTCGACTACACACTGCCGCCCGGCGACAAGCCATCCCCATCCCTGCTATAGATTAGGGTAAACCCTAGTTTTAATCCCTTGAGCGCCGTCAAGGACTTAGAGGTCGAAATAACCCAAAATCACTCGATGATTTTGCAGGTCGCTATATATGGCTAAATGCTTAAGAATCAACAATTCAATCGGCGCGACTAGAAATTAGAGACTACAAAATATGAATCACCCAAAACCCTCAGGAGNAGTCAAAGCTGTTGCTGTAGCAACTGCGGATGACTTAAGGGAGACCATTCGTCGCAAAAGTAAGCTGAAAGGTCGTCAAGCAGATGACGTTTCTTTAGTTGAAGTACGTCAGTTGATTGGGGAATCATCGCACCGTCGTGATTTATTGATTGAAAATTTACACAAATTAAATGATGAATATCGTGCTTTGCATGACCGTCATTTAGTTGCTTTGGCAAAAGAAATGAATTTGCCAATGGCAGAAGTTTATGAAGTTGCTACCTTCTATCACCATTTTGAAGTAGTGCGCGGTAATGATCCGGTGGCAGATATCACNGTGCGTGTTTGTGATGGTCTGTCCTGTGAGTTAGCTGGCGCACAAAATCTCTTAGCAAAATTACCTGCGATCTTGGGTAATCCCAATGTCAAAGTGATTGCGGCCCCATGTGTAGGTCGTTGCGAGCAAGCGCCAGTAGCGGTAGTACATCAGTATCCCGTTATCTTTGCAACGATAGACAAAGTCACTGCAGCGGTGAATAATAAGATGACAACTCAGCCACTAGCAAGAGACGATGCGAGTTTTGATCCTGCGGCATTGGCTGAGAAGGGCGTTTCTCCTCAAGGCCAGAATCAAGCAATTTCACCAAGCTATGTTGGTTACGAAGCCTATTGCGCTAAAGGCGGTTATGCCTTAGCAACAGACATTGCCCAAGGNAAGTTTGATGACGAAAGCATCATCAAGGCTATGGAAAATTCTGGCTTGCGCGGATTAGGCGGTGCTGGTTTCCCAGCAGGGCGCAAGTGGCGCATTGTGAAAGACCAAGTGGCGCCTAAGCTGATGGCGGTTAATATTGACGAAGGCGAGCCTGGAACATTTAAAGATCGCACGTATTTAGAGCGTGATCCGCATCGTTTCTTAGAAGGTTTACTCATTGCGGCGAATGTTGTTGGAATTGATTCTTGCTACATTTACTTGCGTGACGAATATCACGGTTGCCGTGAGTTGCTTGAAAAAGAATTAGCCAAACTCAAAGCCAACCCCCCATTCAAATTGCCTTCAATTGAATTGCGTCGTGGTGCTGGCGCTTATATCTGCGGTGAAGAATCCGCCATGATTGAGAGTATCGAAGGCAAACGTGGTGAGCCACGTATGCGCCCTCCTTACATTGCACAAGTTGGTCTTTTTGGTCGCCCAACACTTGAGCATAACTTTGAAACTTTGTACTGGGTACGAGATATTGTGCAGCGCGGACCAGAGTGGTTTAGCTCTTATGGTCGTCATGATCGCAAAGGCTTGCGTAGCTATAGCGTGAGCGGGCGCGTGAAGAACCCCGGTGTGAAGTTGGCTCCAGCGGGCATCACTATTCAAGAACTCATTGATGAGTATTGTGATGGCATGCAAGACGGTCACCACTTCTACGGCTATTTACCAGGCGGGGCATCAGGTGGTATTTTGCCTGCGACCATGAATGACATTCCACTAGATTTTGATACCTTGCAACCCTATGGATGCTTCATTGGCTCTGCTGCTGTAATGGTCTTTAGCGATAAAGATAAAGCGCGAGATATGGCGCTTAATGTCATGCACTTCTTTGAGCATGAGAGTTGCGGCCAATGCACCCCATGCCGTGTTGGCACTGGCAAAGCTGCGAAATTGATGCAAGCCAAGTCTTGGGATCAAGAGACCCTCGAAGATTTGGCTACTGTGATGGTGGATGCCTCGATCTGCGGCCTAGGTCAAGCCGCACCCAATCCGATTCGTTGTATCCATAAATATTTCCCGCAAGAAGTTGCTTGATAGAACTTAGGGAAAGATAAGATAAATATGAACGCACCAACCAATCCTAAAGCGCTCGAACTGCAAACAGTTGAGTTCAAGCTTGATGGCAAAACTATCGTTTCATACGAAGGTGAAACTATTCTCAAGGCTGCTAAACGCCATGGTGTGGATATTCCGCATCTGTGCTTTAAGGACGGCTATCGTCCCGATGGTAATTGCCGTGCTTGCGTAGTTGAAATCAATGGCGAGCGTACCTTGGCACCTAGCTGCTGTCGAAGTGCTACTCCTGGCATGGAAGTCAAAGCCAATAGCGAACGCGCTGTTAAGAGTCAGAAGCTAGTGTTAGAGATGTTGCTCTCCGATATGCCGNATGAAGGCTTCAAGTGGGTAGGCGATAGCAAGGAAGAAGAGCAACAGAATCAACATGGTGAACTCAGTACTTGGGCTGCGCGTATGGATGTGACAGTCCGTCCGGAACTCAAAGCATTGCGCCGTGAGAAAGTTGCTAGTGATATCTCTCATCCAGCAATGGCAGTGAACTTAGATGCTTGNATTCAATGTAATCGTTGTGTCCGTGCTTGTCGTGAAGAGCAGGTTAACGATGTGATCGGTTACGCCATGCGTGGCGGCCATAGCGAGATCGTATTTGATCTCAATGATCCAATGGGCGATAGCACCTGCGTTGCTTGTGGTGAGTGCATCCAAGCTTGCCCAACNGGTGCTTTGATGCCAAAAGGTTTGATTGGTTCACAAATCGTCGATCGTANGGTGGATTCAGTTTGCCCATTCTGTGGCGTAGGCTGTCAAATTACCTATAACGTAAAAGATGAAAAGATTGTTAGCGTGGAGGGCCGTGATGGACCCGCTAATCACAATCGCCTTTGCGTTAAGGGCCGCTTTGGTATGGATTACATCCATAATCCACAGCGCTTAACAAAACCTTTGATTCGTAAGACTGGTGTCCCTAAAGATGAAAATGCTATTCAGAATCCACAAGACTGGTCAAGCGTCTTCCGTGAAGCAACTTGGGAAGAGGCTTTGGAAGTTGCTGGTGGTGGACTGAAAAAACTCAAAGAGAAACACGGCTTAAAAGTATTAGCTGGCTTTGGTTCAGCTAAGGGTAGTAACGAAGAGGCCTATTTATTCCAGAAATTAGTTCGCACAGGTTTTGGTAGCAACAACGTAGATCACTGCACGCGTCTTTGTCATGCATCTTCTGTTGCGGCATTGCTTGAAGGTGTTGGCTCTGGTGCGGTCAGCAACCAGGTGAATGATGTTGAGCATTCCAGCATGATTTTCTTAATTGGATCCAATCCAACTGCCAATCATCCAGTAGCGGCAACTTGGTTTAAAAATGCCGCTAAACGGGGTGCAAAAATTGTGCTATGCGATCCTCGTAGCACTGAGATTAGTAAGCATGCTTGGCGCAACATGCAGTTCAAGCCTGATACTGACGTGGCAATGCTCAATGCCATGATCTATACGATTATTGAAGAAGGTTTGGTTGATCAAGACTTTATTCAAAATCGCGCTAATAATTTTGAGGCCCTTAAAGAAAATATTAAAGGNTATAGTCCTGAGANAATGGCGCCTGTCTGCGGTATTCCAGCAGAAACTTTGCGTGAAGTTGCTCGTGAATTTGCTACTACTCAGTCGGCAATGGTGTTGTGGGGCATGGGCGTTAGCCAGCACGTACATGGTACTGATAATGCCCGTTGCTTAATTGCCTTAGTGAGCATTACCGGTCAAATTGGTAAGCCTGGCTCTGGCTTGCATCCATTACGCGGTCAGAACAACGTACAAGGTGCCAGTGATGCGGGATTGATTCCGATGATGTTCCCGAACTATCAACGGGTTGATAATCCTGCAGCACATGCATGGTTTGAAAAATTCTGGGATACCCCTTTAGATAAAAAACCTGGCTATACAGTAGTAGAGATTATGCATAAGATCANTGCACCCGATAGTGATGCAGACAAGATTCGCGGTATGTATATCGAGGGTGAGAACCCAGCGATGAGTGATCCTGATTTGAATCATGCTCGTCATGCCTTGGCCTCTTTAGAGCATCTGGTGGTTCAAGATATCTTTATGACAGAAACTGCACTCCTAGCGGACGTAGTGCTTCCAGCCAGCGCATGGCCGGAGAAGGTTGGTACAGCAAGTAATACCGACCGTATGGTGCAGATGGGTAAGAAAGCGATTAATCCTCCCGGCGATGCAAAGCCTGATCTGTGGATTATTCAGGAGATCGCTAAACGCATGGGCTTGAACTGGAACTACCAAGGTCCTGATGCTGGGGTTGCAGAGGTCTATGACGAAATGCGTCAAGCGATGCATGCAGCGATCAATGGCATTACCTGGGAGCGTCTCGAAAAAGAATCTAGCGTGACCTATCCTTGTTTATCTGCTGAAGATCCTGGTCGCCCAATCGTATTTGATGATCATTTTGCAACGACTGATGGCAAAGTTAAGCTTGTACCTGCTGACATTATTCCGGCTAATGAGCGTCCAGATGCAGATTACCCATTTGTGTTGATTACAGGCCGTCAGCTAGAGCATTGGCATACTGGCAGTATGACGCGCCGTGCTACTGTACTGGATGCGATTGAGCCATTAGCTACCGTCTCCATGAATGGTGAGGATATGACCCAGCTAGGCGTTTCTGCTGGTGATGTGATTACCGTGCAATCAAGACGTGGTGAGGTGGGGATTCACGTGCGTAGAGACGATGGCACGCCTCGTGGCGTGATCTTTATTCCATTTGCTTACTATGAAGCTGCGGCAAACTTGATTACTAATGCCGCCTTAGATCCNTTTGGGAAGATTCCGGAGTTTAAGTATTGCGCCGTCCGGCTAGCTAAAGGCGGTCAAGCTGCTGCAGTAGTGGGTTATGGAACCAATGATCCGGCTAGACAGAAGGTTGTCAGTACGGCATAAGTACCTTAATTTTTAATAGCAAATGGAAAAGACTTCTTTCAGG
>JGI26470J50227_1000148_pt1 | contig 33275 bp, 46 predicted proteins | sample FreactTroBogLake_FD_50227 | JGI IMG/M metagenome (IMG submission 50227)
AAGAAGCCTGCCGAGTATGGATGGCCGTTAAAAGTAACTATATTTAGTTACGATAACTAGACTTAAGAAGCCTGCCGAGTATGGATGGCCGTTAAAAATAACTAGATTTATGAGGTGTATTAGGTATTGATATCCCTACCCCAAACCTACAGCTACGAGGTAGTTTATGGCATCAAGAGCACTTCTGCTGACCTCGTTATAGAACCCTTTACGCAGGCCCTCAATATCCCTAGGAAACAAGGCAGGCCAGCCAGGACCCCACCACTCTCTAACCTCATCGATCTGCTCATGGGAAAGCCCACTTATTGCTTTATCCCAGTGATGCTGTATGTAAGCCTTGCACGATGCGTTAAAGCCTGAGGACTCTAGCATATTTTGAATGTCGGCCTCAGGTACAGGACCGGTAATTAGAAAATGCATTTTGAAACCCCCGGCATTGTTCAAGCTGTTTTGCTATGAGTCTTCTGTAACCCGCAGTATGCGCACCTGTAAACCTCTAAAGACTCATTGCCAAATAGGTAGCCGTCAAAGACAAGGAAATGTAAACCCCATCTGCAGGGCAGTCTAAGTAGCTTCCTCATCTCTTTTCCCACGGCAAAGGTGGCAAAAGCCAGCCGTAGTCCTTAAAGCCAAGGGTTAGGTAAGCAACGCTTAAAGGCCCGGTTACAACCCACTCCCAAGCCTGCGCAATATTCCTAGCATCGTGCCCGTAGTTGCGCTCAAAGTAGGCGTAGCACTTGCCAACACCATAAAGGCCGCAGGCAAACCAGCAGATAAGAAACGCAGCCACACCAAGTACACCGTATATGATCATAACAGTTCTGCACCTCGCAAAGACTTCTGAAGTCTACCTAAACCTGCCTTATAAAGCTGACACACCCTTGAGTCTGATACGCCTAAGATGACTGCAATCTCGCGCATCTTCAAATCGTTGAAATGGTAGAGGTTGATAACAGTGCGCTCTCTTTCCGGCAGATCAGCTATAGCAGTGCTAAGAAGTCCACTTGCCCTTGCATGCTCCATAGCCGATTCATCAAAGCTAACGCTATTGTAGATGCCTTCTGTAAAGAAATCAATAGAGCTATCATCACTTTTATCGCTCACCGTACATACAAAATCCCCAAGTTCGCAGGCCAGTGTAACATTGCCGGGTGTGCTTCTAGATCCCCACAGCAAAGCAGTTCGGCACCACTCCTGCACCTCGCCCCTCATAGCAGCGCCGACATAGGTAGTCAAGGGGCGCACTCCGTCCCACTTGATTAGCGCGCGCATAATCCCCTTGTGCAGCAGTGCGACAATCTCATCATCATCAATAATTCGCCTGTACTTCTTAACCAGCCGCCAGCCAAGAGGAAAGACAAGAGGCACGATCTGTTCTTTTGCCTCCATATCGCCTGCTTTGGCTTTTAAAGCAACTGCCTCTGTCAAAGCAAAGTCTGCCTTTTTCTTTCTCTTGAAGCTCATTTGACACCTGGCGCGATATCATCGCTTGCGTGCGGGGTTTCAAAAGCAGAGCATGCGCTAAGCCACGACGCAAACTGATTGCCAGCTTTGACCTCAGGCAAGTCTTTAGAATCAGTCTTGATGGTAATAGTTACCTTTTCGCCCTCTTTGAGTGTATAGACCCCGCCTGTAGCATCATCTGTTATCTGCCCATAACCAAGGTCAAGCGCAACAAACCTGTCGCCATGACCCCCGATACCAGATACGACTGCTTTAAACGTGCTTTCCATAATGGTTGACTAATAGTACCTCGCAAACAGTAGCTAGTAGCAAGCCGGTTTATGTACGGGCTTTAAAAAAGAGTTGGTCCTGGCGGTGTAAACGGCGACTGGAGGGGAGAGGGAGGAGGTACTTAGCCGTCACCTGCGCCAGGAGACTAAATTATACCACATAAACTTCAGACTGCTGCAGGATTCGAACCTGCATGCCCTGACTAAGCGGATTCGTATGAGGCGTTGTTCACTTGTTGCTTAACTAGTATCATTGTGCAACTATGTTTACCGCTGCGACTACCTAGGTGCTTCAGTATTTATCCGCACCAATCTAACGCCACTAAACCTGTGGACTTATCGCGAAGCAGTCATCCGTTTATGTGTTTTGCAGAGTTTTTGAGACCCCGCGATAGTTAATGTGCCCTAGCCTGCAGCCCATCTGTCAATAGCTCAGGTATAAAAACTCATTCATTTTTGTTTTCTGTCCCTTAAGTCCGCTGTTGCACCGAGCAGTAGCTGTGCGCTCTTTGCAGATGACCCGCTCAAAGTTTAGGCCTGCCTTTCGCATCTTGTCCGGCTCCAGACTCTCAGATAGCGCCCACTTGCAAGGCAAAGAGTTCACAGCTACGACAAGTTTGTTTAGCGAGATGTTTGGGTAGAAAGCTTTTGAGGTCTGATAAGGCGGATCAAGGTAGCAAAAGTAGTCCGGCTTAGCCGCCTCAAGGAAAGTGCGGTAGGAGATGCCGCTGATGGTGAAATACACGCCTTGAAGCAGTTTTCTTGCCCACACAAGACGCTCAATGGTTGATAGTCTGTTATGCCTGTTCTTAGAGCCTTGCGTAATGTTGGCTCCCGCGCCAAAGGCGTTGCCGTTATAAGCAAGTACGCACTCTACTATTGAGCGCTCAAGACTAGGCGGCTGGTTAAACCAATGCTCGTAAATGTCTCTTGTTATTGGGTCTTCAGGAATAAAGGAAAAATCGCCCTCATAGGCGTGCAAAGCAGCTAGAAAATGGCTCATGTACCTGTCGTTAGCTCTAACTTTTTGCACTCCATAGGTGTTATTTGCTAAAACCCTGAGAAGCACGTTGCCGCGCCCAGCAAACGGCTCCAGGTACACCTCAAACTGCTCAGGAAAGTAGCTTACGATCCATTTGGCCTGCAAAGCTTTAGAGCCGTGCATTTTAAACGTCGGTGCATCGCTAAGCTTTGGCATCAGGGAGTAAACCACGAAAGCACTTGTTCTGCTATGCTATCAAGTCTGGCTGTCGCGCACCGTTTGTTAGACTCATACCACAAAGGCCCAAAGAAGGCCCACAGTTCGTCCTCTTTAGGCGCGTCTTTTGTGCCTAAAAAGTACACCTGTTGCCGAACTTCATCGTAGATTTCTAGTCCGCATTTTTTGATTTCAAAGTGTTTGAATCTGTTTGGTGCAAGCTCAACTAGCTTAGAGGCGCGCTTAAGAACTGAAGTAGCCTCAAGATTACTTATCACTGCTCTTTACCGCCTGCAAGGATGACTGTTAGCCCGTTTAGAGTGCATAGCATCCTTGCAAAGTCTTTAGAGCCTACCTTAACTTCAAAACCGCAGGCATTTCTATGACCTCCACCCCCGTAGCGAAGGGCGATTTCAGACAGATCGATGTGTTCATAACCTGGCCTTGCGTACATACTGACTCTTATTTTGCCTTCTTCAAAGCGCCAAAGCATAAGTGCTGAAGCTTTGAAGTCCTCAGGCAAGGTTTTGAAGACTAAACTGTTGCCACGAGCGTTGATAACGGCAAAGTCAAGGCCTTCAAAAGTTAGCGGGTAGGTTTTAGCGCAGAGAATTTCATCTTGCCTTTGCTGGTAGCTCTGGCACAGCGCGCCATCCTTTAGCAACTCGTTAAGATTAGCTGCTGATATGCGGTTAAGGCACAGAAGATGCACAAGAGTCTTCACGCGCTCAAGCACGCCACCAGAAAGGAGGTTAAGTCCGTACTGCAGAGCCTCGGCGTTAGGATCTCTCTTATCCCATACATCATACTCCCCGCAAAGGCGCACGATGTATGGCTCCTGAACGCTTCTGCTTACAAAGTCTTCCTTGGATGGTGTCTTGTGGTCTGTAAAGTAGTTCCAACACAGGCGGCAGGCAGCAACCCCGTCCATTTGCAAGCCAAACGTAAGCCCTGGATGCTTTTCTATTGCGGTCTTGTGATGATCGATCCAGAAAATCCTAGGATCTTTTCGCAGTAGTTCATCAATACTGATGTCCACCATGAAAACATCTGTGTCTGCGGCAGCTAGGGGCACATCTGGTACAGGATCGCCGTAGTCGTAAGGGTGCATAACTAGCTCTACACCAGGGCCTTCCAGGAAGTACTTGCAGATCGCTGCAGACATAAGGCCGTCCCAGTCCGCTTTGTGAAAGATGATATGGCACGTTCTCATACGGTTCTCTTTATAGTTCTCCTTGTCAGTAGCTGCTCAAGCCTGTCTGATAAAAGCTTATCTACTGTCTCAAGGTTAGACATAGCACGCTCCAGGTTAGTCACGCGCTCCTCAAGTGAGAGCAATTCTTCTAAAAACTTCTCCTCTTCCTGCTCTTTGCTAGCTTGCTCAGGAGTCGTCTCACTTTGCTCACTAACTACAGCAAGAGAGTCTAGGTAGTAAGGCATAGTGTTGTCCTTGTCATCGCCTAGGGCAACATACGCAATTCCTAGTTTGTCGTTAGTACTAACAACTGTGCCTAGCACTTTAGACGGGTCGAACTTGTGACAAACGGTGTCCCCTCTTACCACCTCAGGCAGTTTAACTCCTTTAGTGGCAGGTAAAGCCTGCTCAGCAGCCGGTGCAAGTGAGATGACCCCGTTAGGAAGCAGCTTGACTACCACACGTCCTCCGTGCAGTTCTGCCTCTCTAAGGATCATTTTTAAAAAGTCGCTGTCATTCATTTAGTTTGTCTCCTCTTTTGAGGTAATGATGCCTAGAATCTCATCCTCGCGCAGGATGTAGTAGGTTTTGCCTTCTAGCTCTATTTCTGTCGTGTAAACACCAAAGGCTACCTCATCACCTACTTTTACAGTTAGTGGGCAAATAGAGCCGTTATCAAGCTGTTTGCCGGGACCGGCAGCAATGACTGTGCCTGTGCGTGCGCGCTTTTTAGCCGCCTCTGGAATGTAAAGTCCACTTGGCGTGCAATCAGATGCTTCAAGCGGAAGAACTACGATGCGGTCTTGAATAGGTTGAATGTTCATAAGGAAATAGGGTTAAGGGCGCAGTTAAGGTATAAAAGTGTAGCTTAACTGCGCCATGTTTGTCTATACCAGGCGAGTGCCTTTAATGCCTTCTGCGATATTAAGGGTCTCTTTGATAGAGTGGTGGTTGTCTTTTCATGTTTCTGTGTCCGTTTTGGGTGCCTGGAGGTATCGCTGAAGAATAAAGTAGCGCGTCCATTACGCGCCTGCGTGCATAACGATTGCATAGAGCAGAAATGCAAGGCTGCTAAGCTCTACGATAACGCAGATGCCTTGAGTGATAAGTAGAGGCAGACGCTCATTTGCCTTAAATCTGCGGCCTAAGGTGTATTCTATAACCTCAAAAGTCAGGCACGAGACAACTAGGCAGCAAAGAGCTACAGATACTACTCTGAAAGCTACCACTTTTTGCCGCCCTCAGCTTCTCTATGCTCCGGCTTATGATCCTCACGCACTCTGTTGTAGGCAAGTTTCTCCTCGATAGCGCCGTCTAGGTCAAGATCGTAAGTCGCAGCATAAGAGACGATAGCTCGAACAGCACCTTTAATAGCGTTTGCTCTATAGAAGACAGTTTCTGAGGCGCGCTGCTCTACCGCATTTATCCAGGCTATCTTGCTTACAATAGCCATCAGATGTGCGCCTTTTTCTGTGGTAGGGTCTAGAGTTTCTAGATAGCCGTTAAAGCACGGCATGTGTAGATTTTCTACAAGCATGTCGGTATAACCCCACTTGCCGCAGTAGTGTCCGATGCGGATAAGAGCATCTGCAAGCTCTACCTCTTCCATCTTGCGGCTCGGCAGCTTGTCATCCATCAGATCTTTTCTAGCGCCCTCCATCGCCTCAGCAATCTCTGAGACAATAAGCATTAGATCGGTGCCCTTTGAGCGCGGCTTACTATTCCAGCCAGCAGCTTGTGCGTCGTTAAATGATGTCTCGCAAAGTTCTTTAAGTGTCATGGTTGTTCTCCAAAATCTACTGAATCAGGCTTAACGGCAGTTTGTATCTCCCAGTTATCACAGTCAAGTCTGGTGCAGTGTACCATCCTTTGCGCTGTGCCGTTTACTACGGCAATGGCGGTTTTAGCAAACCGGCAGCTTAGACAAAGGTCTGGCTCAAGCAGGCGCAATACGAACCTAGCCATCCTTCTTTACCACCATTTACCATCATCTCTTATAAAGAAGATGAGCGCCGCGCAAATGAGAAAAACAATAGTAGCTACGCAGCCTACCGCAATACCCGCCGCAAAACTCATTTAGCTCTCCATAGCCATCGCCATGCCCTTTTAAAACCTTCTGCTGCTAGACGTATGCTGACCATAACACCTACGATAGGGTAGATAAGCGTAAAGAACAGTCCGTAGGCAGAGTACTCCTTAATCCAGTATGGGGCTAGGCAAAGGCAAGCTGTGCAGTAGAAAAGAAGAAACCAGTAGATAAACATAACTTTTAACCAGGGCCTTCGAGTGTTTCACGCAAAAGCTTCTCGACATCATTAAAGTAGTTCACATGCGCCAGTAATTCATTCTTTGGAGATTCGAGTGAGCACCCTACGTCTGCGTTTCTACTCATGTTGCAGGGATTATACACCCCCTCAAAGGTATAGTCTATATATGGCCGAGAAAATACGCTGTTTTTTAGTAGAACCTAGTGGTTTTGCTGAGGATTATCTTAGGCGCTATGCTAGTGGTAAAGCGTGCAGCTTGCACGGCATTCATGACGCTAGCATAGTTACTGGCCGTGTGCCGGTTGAGCTAGATGAAAACGGTAAGCCTAAGTATGATTTAGCGCTGCCGCCTAAAAATGATCCCAGATGGCCTGCGTTTTGCGAGTGCGGCTATGTATTTGAAGATAGCGATACTTGGCAGCATAATCAACACAAGTTATACAGGCCTGCGCCAGGTAACGACGGGCCTTATGATATCTCTTCTGCGCAGTGGGAGTGGACAAGGGCAAAGCTGCCTGCAGGCGCGATGTACTACCCATCATGGCTTATGGAAGGCAGGTGGCACGGCAAGGACGGCAAACCCGGCTATGTATGCCCTACAGAAGGCACCGTCCTTGCTGTAGTTATTCCTAGGAACCCCGATGGTACAGGTACAACTGAGTGGATCATCGATGCTTACTGTTCAAATTGCGACCGTGCAGGTCAAGTCCACCATTGTTGGTGTCGGCATGGAACACCGCCTTGGGTAACAGTAGACAAAAATCCACCTCCAGACGGGTTAGGTACATGCGGCGCAGGTGCAGGTAGTATCTGGTCTAGAATGCCTCATGGATGGCATGGGTTTTTAAGAAACGGGTACCTTGAGCAGGCATGAAAAAGCGAAGACTATTTACCTGTCATAGGTGCGGAAGAGTAAAGCCTCTTAAGCCCTACGACTATGAGATGAAGCATCCTTACCGCCTCAAAGTGTGTGAGCTTTGCGAGGACTGCACGCCGCAGGCTGAGCCTGAGATTAGAGCAGCCTTAGATGACGGCATATCACCTCTAACTATGTGGAGGGCAGTGCGCTCTTTGCAAGCCAGAATAAGGAGAGAACTTAAGCAGTGATACCGCAACAACAAAAGATTGTAGACCCTAAGGTAGGAGACTGCTTTAGAGCGTGCATAGCATCTATTTTGGAGTTGCCTAACGATGAGCGCTTGCCGCACATTGATAGTTCACACTGGCATCTGGACTGGTTGCGCTTCTTAGAACCGTTTGGTTTGCAGCTAGAATTTGACTTTAAAAAGATCTGGCGTGAAGGTTATTGGATCGCTACAGTAAACAGCCTAAACTATGAGAACGGTGCGCACGCTATCGTCATGGAGGGGCCTAAGGTAGCTTTTGATCCGAGCCTTAAAAGTACCTACAAAATAGGAAGATCCCTTTTAGGAGAGCCTTGTGTTTTAGGTGGATGGTGCATCACTGTGACAGACGCTTCAAAAATACACAAACTAAAAGAATATAGAGATAGCCTTGACACAGCGTCAGAGGCGGCAGTATAATCTCAGGCGTGAACATCCTTATTGGTAACTTGCCTTTTGGAGGATGCTTGCCGTTTGCGGTCCAGTTGATAGGAACCTGGCGTCAGGGCAGTCAACGGGTATCATAGTAGCGGGTCTATACCTTAGGGATGAGATAGACCGCTCGGAGATGTGATGCTGACAGGCGCGTTAGAAGTGGCGTGAAAAATAGCAGGCTGCAGGGGTAATATCCGCAGCCTGTTTCCTTGTAAAGCCTAGTATACTTAGCGCTAATCATGAAACATGTTTTGATCGTATCTCTTGCTGCATCCCTTGTCATCGAAGGCAAGGAAACTCCTATTGCGAATCCTAAGTTTCAGTTTGCTGTTCCTGAGGAATTTGTGCCAGAACTTCAGTCGCTGCTCAATGTGGCTGAGGACGCTCTGCACGAGTCTGAAGGACCTGAGCTTAAGGTTACGCACGCCGACACTCTTATCAGTCAGCAGATCCTGCCGTTCTTTAAGATCACCGCAGGCGATGATTTGACTTTTGATGTCAAGCTTGCTGAAGTAGTCTAAAAGCGCACAAAAGGCTCAATCTATTAAGACACGTCTTAATAGATTGAGCCTTTTAGTAACGGTTGCGCATACGGCCACATGCGCGGCATTTCTCATAGATACCGTCTATATCGCATCTGCCTTCAAACCAGCCCCAATTGTGGTCGCCTCTTGCGCACTTAAAGCGCTGCACAGGGCCTCCTTTACAGCGCGTAAAAGAGTACAACTCTGAGCCTATGCGGTCCCATCAGTTGCATAGCGGTTCTGGTAGAAACATGTAAATAGACCACCAAAGGTTATCTAGTAGATTTTGCGCGCGTTTCATAGTATAAGGTCTTTCTGGTCTTCACCGAGCGAGTTGACATCTATTGTGCCCATGCAGGTTGTGGTGATTGGTTTGTTTTCATACCATATACTCCAAGCGATAAGATGGGGCTTTGCACGGTTCATGTAAGAGTTGCAAAGGTCTACTCTGTCTTCACCTACAAATACAGTAGTGGTTCCGTCTCTGCCCTTAGCAACGTGCCTGCGTGCACCCTCAATAATAGCCGCAAAGTGCGCCTGCGAGATAGGGCTACGGTTAACGGTTACGTCTATAACGGCCTTACTTATAGCCATCTTCTCCAGCGTTCTTTTTTCAAAGTCTTTGAAGGTGAGCACGGTTTTGTCAGCCGCAGGATTTTTATCGGTAGCGCTTAATACTTTTTCAAGCCGTTCGGCTGTGTCAGTGTTCATGTATATGTGTACTTCGTAGCCTCTGCGCATCATGGCTTAAACCCTGTTCGCCTGCATAGCTCCATAACACGCAGGGATTCAGAGGCTAACATTCTCGCGCGGTAGTACTCAGTAGCTACGTCAGCTTTGCCTTCCAGTAGCGCGTTTTCTAAAGGCTGAAAAGACAGATCTACTCTATCCATGAAAGCCGTAGCTTCTTTGGCTACTAATTGTCGCCAGTAACCTTGGGCGTGCGTTGGGTAAGTTTTCATAGGTGTTTGTTCACAAGAGCGTCCCTTAAAGAAGGTTCGGTGTAGACTTCAAAGTCGTGTATAGGCTGGTTATAGGCGCGGCAGCTTAGCAGCCCGATTAGAATAGAGGATCTGCTGTGCAGTTTGCTTAAAGGTAGTCTATAGCCGTGCGTGTAGCCGGTAGATCCATAGCCTCTAGCTTTGTTAGTAGCATTAAGCACCATCTCAGGGCCTTCACGCATAAGCCGCGCAAAAGTCTCTAGGCGCAAAATAGTGCAAGAGCGCGTAGAGGTGGCAAGGCCTGTCCTAAGCGCGCCGAGCGTTAAAGGCTTATTGCATCTAAAGGTATGTCTCCATAAAACGTAGTAGAGAGCGCTCCCTTCTTTTGCAAAAGTCTCATCTTTGAGTAGCCTGTTTGTGTAGACCATAGCGGCACTGCCGCAGCCTATCGATTTGGATTCTACGTAAGAACCGCTAGGCAGTTTGATGTCAGGGCATATATCACACCGTGCGTCTGTGATTAGCCTTTTCCGCTCAGCAAGTTTGCCGTAGCTTCTTCAAAAAAGTCACCTATCCAGTTGCGGCATGCCGCAAGAGTTAAAGGCGTTTCAAAACTGCAGCTTTCAAATAGCGCGGGATGAGGAGCTTCCTTTCCTACCACAGAAACTCTCATAAAGCTACCACGTCTTATCGATGTACCAGCGGTAAGGTGCAAGGTGCACATAGCACCAGCGCTGCAAAGCAAACAAGATGCGCCATTTATAGACGCGTCTGGCTAAGTTTTTAAGATTTGTTGACATACTCTAAGACTTCATCTTCTACGCGCGCATCGGTGTTGTTTACAAGCCATAAGATGTACTCAGGGTCCTTATCAGCTATTTCTGCGATGGCGGTGCCTTTATACTTTCCAAAAGGCATAGTGCTTTCAAACTTTAGAGGAGGGTAGTGACTCATTTGTTAGGGGAAGTCTACCGGCGTCTAGAGCGCAGATTTAATCGGTAAGATTACCGGTTTCTGGGTCCTCGAAGGCGACTACTTCAGGCGATATCCAAAGGCGGCTGTCAAAGCGTTTCATACGAACTTTATAGCCGCTGCTGGCTAAGATTTTGCAGCCCTTGATGAGGAAACGCATTCCTCGCTGTTTATGAAATGGCAATCCCCTGTAGCAAAGAAGCCACGTCTCGCGCTGCTTAGCGGCGTAGCGAACGAAAATGCCTAGCAGCGCAAAGGTAAGCATGCCCAGTAGGAAGCTTTGTGGATTAAATAGCATTTCAAGTAGTATGGCACAAAAATCTAATCAAACAGATGATGATTAACAAGGACCTCGCCTTGCTTTGCCGCGCTAGGACCACTTAGCCTGCGTTTGATAACCGTGACATGGCCTTTAGCACACGTTAGGGTAATCGGCGTGTGCCATCCGTTTTCGTCAAAATCCATACTGCCTGTAACGGCTTTTGGTCTCATCGCGCCGCACTCGGGGCATTTGAGCGGAAGACCTTTAGCCTCAGCTTTAGGCTCGGGAAGCGGCGGCAGTTCTCCAAGTTCTGAGCCGCATCTTGAGCAAAACGGAGTATCGCTAGACGTTTTAGGCGTGTGGCATACAGGGCATTCACGGGGGTATCTAGGCATTAGTCTACACCAAGCAAAGCTAGCCACTGCCGCGCGACTAAGGGCCAGCTATATTTCTTTTGCGCCCATGCCATCATTTCTTTACGCTCCTCTTCTAGCTCTCCGTTTTTAGAGCGCGTCAAAGTTTCAATCAGTCTATCTGTGAAACAGGCGTGGTTTGTCTTGATTCCGTACTTAACGGTGTCTACCATACCACCCTGCTCAACGACACACGGATAGCAACCCCCCATTTGCGCCCTGATTGTAGTGGCAGGAGAGATTTCAGGGCTAAAGACGCACGGGTAGCCAAACACACCTGCCATACGGGTCTGTCTAGCCGCCTCTAATGAGCCTATCGATGCCATGGGCAGTATTCCTATAGCCTCATTTGAGGCTCTAAAATGGGCAGGCTCCCACCAGAATGAAGCAAGCGTAGCCTCTGGGTGTGCAGCGCGGACAGCAGGCCAGCACGCGCGTAGATTATCAAGCCCTCTATCTGGATGAGAAAAGTAGAGTACGCGTAAAGGATCTCTATGAGGCACATCACTTGCACACCACACACCTTTTTCATACCCTCTGCTGTTGATTCCAATAGGAATGACGTGCGCCCTGAAGTCTTCGATCCAGGGGTGCAAGCGCCTATGATAGTCGTTTAGGAAGACAATGCCGTCAAGATCTGTCGTCTCGCCTTTAACAATCTCCTCCCAAGCCGGGGCATGACATCCTACAGGTATATCGTGAGTGCTGTGCAGCTTGACTTTGGCCTTTCTACCTTTAAGGAGATACCAGTTGCGCCAAGAAATAAGTAGATCGGCGGTATCTGGTTCGCTTGATCCTGCAAACTCTGAAAACGGGATATAAACCACCGTACCGCCTGTCGGTCCTAGCCAGGTGCAAAGGTGGCTAGGATCGCAGTTGTTAAAGACAGTAACTCTGTGTCCAAGACCGGCAAAAGCCTGCGCAAGCATGATAAGGCATTCTTCGCTTCCCCCAATGCCGTTATCGATACTAAAGCCGTTCCAAAAGTAGTTCGGTCCGCCGTCACAGGCAATAACTATATCGATCATTTGTCTTCAGTCCATTTTTTGTAGAAAAGACTTGTGCCTACGTCTTTTAAGTCTACATCATTTGCTGTGTAGGGCGCGAACTCATTTGCCATTAACCATTCCCTAGACGGTGTGTGCACAGCGTTAGTACCGCCTACATGATTGGTTCTAGGAAGGACAGGGTAGACGCTGTAGCTGCCTGGATTTTCACTCATATAGTGGTTGATGTAAAAGTCAAAGCGTCCGTTAGCTTCTTCGCCGTACCTCTCGCAGTAAGCCGAGCCGTCGCCTATAATCTTTTCATAAGCAGCATACGTCATTGCCCATCCCCAAGGGCAAAAGCCCGTGCCACGGTCAATAGCGTAGCTCTCAGACGCTACTACGCGCTCGTGTGTGTCCTGCTCTAAATAGCGGTTGTAGCCTGTAGCTGAGACAAACAGAGGGTCGTCTGCAAACATCTCAAAGCAGGCTTCAAAATAGCGCAGAGTATCTGGCGCGGGAGGTGTGTCATCCTCCAGGAAAATAACGTAGTCTGACTTTTGGAAAGCAAGAGGTAAAATTGCTAGCTTAGCTTTGTCTACACCGAGCGGAGGATACTCACAGTCTATAAAGCCGTCTGGACAGTACTGCTCCATAAAGTTCTCGGCAGTTCTTTGTATGCCTGCTCTCACTAAAGGAGTTTCGCACTCATCTATGTGTACGGCTACTTTGTAATCTTTAATGCCGTAGCACCTCGATAGCGCTTCAAAGAGTAGACCGGTCTCTGATAATCTGCGATGTAGGGTGATGGCTATGACTTTGTTGTTTACCACTATGCCCTCTATGCTACCTGTGCCTTTTGGCTTTGTCAATGCTTTTTGGCTTGCATCTGCTGCAGCATAGCTGTATGGTTTCTATCTAAGATAGCGCGGTATTCGACAGCTAAGATGGCGTCATTTTGAATGCTTAAGACGTTATCTTGTTTTGCCTCACCTCTTAAACTCCAGTTTGTAGAGCCTGAAACGGTGTAGAGACCGTCTACAATAAGGACTTTGAGATGGCTAATATCCCCGCCCGTTGAGCGCCCTATGGCTACATTTGTTCCGGGTGTATTTTCTAGGGCCTGCATTAGAGGCTTTTCTGCTACGCCAGCGTACTGCGTGCTGTCAAGACTAATCTGCAGGTACATCTGCGGGTTCTGCGCGTGCGCGATTAGGATATCGTCTAGCTCTTTATCCGTAAAGCCGTACATATTGAGAACTACGCTGTGCTGCGCAGACTTAAGCAGGGCTACGAGCACATCATGCACTTTGTCTACAGGCGAGAAAAAGGTACGCGTATGATTTGGATACTGGTCAATAAAACGGCCATTTGCCTTGTAGATACCAAGGTTAGTCCAGTCAAAAGGCATAGGTGTTATAGGCTTGACGGTTTCCATAAACTAAGCACTCACCTTAACTTGATGCCGAACCCACATAGCAGCCATCGAATCAGCGCCTAGGTACTGGCTGGAGTCATAGCCAAGCACGCCGCAGTAGCCTTGCTCACCTCTTGCAGGGGAGTACTGCCAAAAGCGCAAAGGAAAAGCATTAGGCAGTACAGGCGGGTGCTCAGATTCATACTTTGCGATCATGAACGGGCAGTCCTCTAGCTCATCTGCGCCGCTCTCGTTTAGCATCTGAATAAGGATGTCTGAGCCGTAAATCATAGGCGCTACTCCCCATTCTGCTTTAGCTGCGCGTTTCCAGTCAAGAACATCACCAAGATCCGGTGCAGATCCGTTTTCATCCTCTACGTCTAGCATAGGTAGAAAATCGTGTTTAAAGCCCGCCATCGCAGCTTTGTAGTGTGCAAACTGTCTACCGCCATCCCCAGGGCGAAGAAAATGATAGCTGCCTGCAAGCAGGCCGACACGCACAACACGCTCAAGCCTTGACAAACACTGAGTATCTGTCATGCTAAGTCCTTCTGAGGCCTTATGAATGACTGCTTTTACGTGCGCCTTAACAATGTTGTGACAGGCGTTTGGCCCAAACGAATCGCCATGACTTAAATCTACGCAATCGGCATGCATAAAGCTACTATACCTGGTATTTATACGTGCTGGTTATTTTATGCCAGTTTTGGCGGTCTTGCTAGCTGCACAGCCTTATGCACAACTAAATCCAGCGGCAAGCGGGTCATGCATGCAAACTTAAGGTCAAACGGTTTTCCTTCATCGTTGCATGGCAGCTTATACCAGCAGTGCGCGCAAGGCACAAGTTTAGTGACATCAAACGCAACGCCGGTATAGTAGGTCATTCGCATGTCAGGATCTGTAGGCCCAAACAGGCCTACTAGCGGGGTCCGGCGCGCGCCAGCTACGTGCAGAGTGCCTGAGTCTACAGCTATGATAGAATCAAGTCTATCCATAACGGCAGAGCAGAGCGCGATATCTGGATTTAGGTTAATGGCAGCGCTGCACTGATGCTTAGTGTGGATAAGAACAGGTGTAAATCCCAGGTCTCTGAGTTTAAAAGCTATCTCGGCGGTTTGGTGAAGGGTTAAGGAGCGAGAGCGTCCCTTACTGGTCGGCGCAATACCTATAACAGGTTTGCCTATCAAGCCTAAAGACTTCCAGAGAGCAGTTGCCTCCTTTGTCTTGCCTTCTGGGTGCTGGTAAACGGGGTGGTAAAAAGACGGGGTAACTTCTGCGCGCTCACACCAGACATGAACTCTGTGCTTTTCGATTGATTTGCCTGCTTTTAGCTGCCCATGTTCGTATTCGATGCAAGCAGAGTTAAGATCGATAAAGCGCGCAGCCTTTTTAACCAAATCGGTTTCTTCTAAAGGCGAGTGGTCGTGTGTGCGCTGGTAGATTGCTGTTGAGCGCGTGGTGGTCCTGATATCCACCTGATGAATCTTGTCAATGTAGTGGTTACCTTTTGCAATCTCAACTAAGATGCCGTTTTCATACGCCGCAGATGTTACAAGCTGCAGGGAGTGTTTAGGATACTTTTCCTTAAGGCCGCGAAACACGGCGCTGAGCATGAGAAAGTCTCCAATGCCGCCTAGCTGCCTGCAGACCAATATATAGGGCTTAGCCACACGCCACCGCCGCTAGGATATTTGAAAAGTCATCTTCGCTTCTTCTGCTTCTTGACTCACAAAAGTAAACGTAGTCTTCTGAGTCGAGTGCGCGCCGCACGCAAAGGCCTCTTTCTTGAGCTAGTCGCAAATACAGTTTAGATATGTTAGGGTGCATTAAACGCTCTCCGATTGAGCCGGTCATGATACGGCAGGAGGAAAATGTGGACAGTTCCGGCAGACCGGCTTTTTTAGCGGCAAGGCAGAGCACTTTATCTTCCCAGGCTATGATGCCGTCTGTAATCATGTGCCCTAAGCCGTTCCAACCGTCATACATCGCCCATTTGACCTCACCAGTGGTAAAGCCTAGCCGTTTAAGGTCGCCTTGCGTGAAAGGGGAAACTCCGGTTATCACCCTTAAAGCATACCGCCTATTGCGTCTGTAATCTCACTTATTTTTATCTGCCGCACGCAGCTATAGTGCTGAAAACCCCATGAGCAGCAGGGGCACCTTGCCTCAGGAGGGCAGCGGGGGATAAGTTGCTTGGGCAGGATGCGGGTATCGTAGTGCAGTGTGCGAAGGGCAGGTGAAACAGTTCCCCACAAGCTAACAGTCTTAGTGCCGACAGCTTCTGCTAAATGCAAAAGACCTGTGTCAGGTGTAAGAACTACTGAGCACCGCTCAATCAAAGCCGCTACAAATGGTAGACGTTTGCCTACACACGCTTGTCCATACATAGAATTTGTTCGCAGACGGGTATCAATACTAACTGGATGAAAACCGGTTGTATAAGCCCAGTTCATGATATCTTCTGCTTTGCCGCTATAGTTCCAGTCCCGCACTCTATCTCCGGCGCGCATAACAATCCCTAGGATAGGCTTGCTTGTGCACTCTAGCCATTCGTCTACGTCTCTGCGCGAAGGGTCATCTACCGTATATTTAGGCTTCATATCCATGCCTTCAACGAATAGTCCGTGATGTCTCAGCCAAAACTCAGCTATGCCGTATGGCGGGTTGCCGTTATGAGCGCGCTCAAACCACATAAAGTCTGCGTTGCAATCAATGTCGTGCTTGCCTAGCCGCATCTGCGCAGCATCCTTTAAAGCCGGATCTATTGCGACGTTGGACGGCGTAGTCATATCCTTCATTAGCACAGATTGCACTCTTCCCACACCAGGGATGCGCGAAAAACTCTCTACGAGCACGCCTTGTCCGTAGCTGCTGTCTGTAATGATATTTACAGGCTTTTTAGTTGTTTCATAGACGCGCCTAATAAGAGGAGCCAGGAGTAAGGAATCTCCTAAAGCAGGCCTTTGCCTGATGATTGTTTTCGCACTGGACATACTTTTTCCCTCGCATGCAAGTATGGCAAAGACCGCCTTGCATATGCAAGGTGTGATAAGTGTATACTGCTTTTCAAATGGCCGATCCTGTAACGCTAGATCCTGTACCGTCAAACCAGAGTGGAGCTACGTTTGCGTTGAATAACACAGATGATGCTATTCAGCAGCGCGCGCTGTCTATGATACTTTCGCTAAAGGAGCGCTTTCCTAGCCGGTTCAAACGGTGGAATATTTGGCATCCAGTTCAGGTGCAACAAACTGTCGGCAAACCTGTTTTTACTTTGTGGGTGCGTGTAGCTGAGCGCGTAGAAATAGCATTTACCGAGCGGCACGATAGATGGTTTCAAGAAAAGTTAGGTATCTTTCACCATAAGGTGCAAGAGGCCGTCATACCTGTAGGCTTCAGGTTGCATGCACAGGATGAGCTTATCGAGTATGCATCTACTGAGTCTTACGCTGTGATTGACGTTGTAAACCAGTCAGGCGTAGAGAAGGCGATGATCAATAACGCGCAGTCTAAATTTGTAAAGCCGCTGCCATCAAAAGGAACAACCAGAATGTTAATCATGGGCGCTATTGTAGGAGAGGCAGGTACCTGTGATACAGGTAGCGGCTTGCTACCGCCTGAGGTGTCCACAAGCGGCACCTGGGTTGTTGATGAAGTGCCTGCAGGGGCTATCGACGGTACAAATACAGTGTTTATCTTCAAAGGCACTCCAAAGGTGCTTATACTGCAGCTATTTGGCCTAACTCTTGCCGAGGGGCAGCAGTACACAAGGAGCGGTAACACAGTGACACTGATGAGCGCGCCGTCTCCTGATTCTGCATGGGCAAATCCGCTAGTAGGGACTTACCAAGAATAATGCCAAAACCATACGTAGTCGTTAATCGCCAGCTTGGAGGTATCGGGGACTTTTTGATGCTCTCTCCTGTGTTCAGAGGGATAAAAGAAGTATGTCCTGATCACGAGGTACATCTAATTACAAGTAGCACGTACCTTAACGGGGCGCTTTTAGATATGGCGCGGCGTAACCCGTATATCGATGTCATCCACGACATAGACCCGAGGGAGTGCACTACTCCTCAGACCGCTGCCGTGCACGGCTTTGAAGGCGCGCAAGATTTGCAGCTATCTTATCCGCTCATCAAAGGTGCAAGAGAGTTTACGGACCTTAACACAGCGTGCATTGCGCACGAGCATACGGTAGATAGTCCAAAGCATCGCACTCTTATCTGGTGCGAAGAAACAGGCGTTTTTCCTTCGGACTATTCACCGATCTATAGCACCACGAAAAAGGAAAGGCAGGCCGCAAAAGATGTGTTTAAACGCCTGGGATGGGAAGGTAAAAAGGTTGTAGGCGTGACGGTAAGTTCTATGCACCCGGCTAGAATGCTGCACGCGCTAAGGCTCAAAGAATTACTTGAGGCGCTGCAGGCTAAAGGCTACACACCTGTTACGATTGACGCGCAGTTTACAACGTCTTGGGCGCAAAGCATCGCAGGCATAAGTCTTACTGAAACCTTCGCCTTAGTTGAGCAGATGAGTGGCTTTATCTCAACTGATACAGGCCTTTTGCATGTGGCAGGCACCATGAAGGTCCCTCTAGTGGGAATCTTTGGGGCTGTGCCTTCAAAAGCTAGGATAGCCTACTATGCAAACGCTGTAGGCCTTGATACATCTCTTGCGTGCGCTCCCTGCTGGTATAACCATAGCTGCTGTGAGGACGCAGATGTTAATAACCATTTTGCCTGTATGCAGCGTGTGAGTGTGCCTCAAGTACTTGATGCACTGGATAAGGTGATGAAGTAATGCCAGCAGACTTTTCTTGGGCACAAATCAGCGGTGCGTACCCAGGCGTGCGCCAGGATCAAGGATCATACGGAGAGCTTATAGCGTTCAAGTCCGTTGATCTGATAGGTAAGCATAAGGTTTTAGTAGCTCCAGGCACGCTATCTTATGAAGTGTGGTTGCAGATGCATTTTACGGGCGATTTTTCGTCTGTGTCTAATATTTTGCTCTGGATGCTTGCACCTCTTCCGGCAGGCGTTACGGTGCTGTTTGGCGTCACACCTACCTACGCCACACCTGTTAATACGCAGTCTGCCATAGCGGTTAATACTTTGCCGACGCTGTGTACGGCTAGCCCTAACATCTCCATCGGAGGCTACTTAGCACCAGCAAGCACACCTGTTGATGGGCAAGGATGCTTGCTCTCGCCTGGTTACAGCGATTTTATCGTACTGCAGTTTAGCACAGCAAGTGGTTGCCAAAGAGATGCGGTAGACCTTATGAGCTTCCTTGCGACATACCAGGAAACTTGAAATATCCCCTTGTAAAAAGGTCAACTTTTTGAGTACTATCCAGATTGGTTCACATGAAAAGAGTTCAGATAGTTTTGACAATTTTGGTAGTGGCAGCGCTATTTGTGGGAATTTTTCTGTGGATTAACGGAGGATGTAAAACTTAAAATGAACAATCAAATCTACGTACTCACGGACCTTGAAGGTAACCGCTACAAGGCAACATCGTATGAACAGGCGTCTCAACTATCTACTTCTAAAGGGTGGTCTTTTAAAGGAGGCACAAAAGAGGAGTGGAAAGCGCAGGGCATAGATGTTGAAAGTTTGCCTTCTCCTAAACTGCTGTTGCAATAGGTTAGGTTATACCGGTACACTACAAGACTGTATGAAACGTTTGCTTACAACCATCGTTCTTTCACTTATGGCGTGTGCGTGCTTTGCACAGTCTGCCATCACTATTCCTGCAAGTGCGCAGGTGTGGTACGACCTCAAGTATAAGTCTCTTACACCTGTTGTGGCTTCGCAGATCGGCGTGCTTAACAAGTTTGGAGGTAAACTGGATGTGCCAGTGTACACCTTTGCAGGGTACAACACGCAGTCCACGCGCGGTGTCTTAGGAGTTTCTACCGGTTTGCGCTGGCAGGCTGCTTCTAACTTAAGCCTTCTGTTTGGCCCAGGCGTGACTGTGCAGAGTAACCGGCCTGTGTCCTTTGGCTTTATCGTAGGGTTTGATATCAAACTTTAGTCTGGCGAAGCCTTTTAAAAACCCGGTAGTTTACGAATTACCGGGTTTTTACGTTTTTACATAGCCTTGCGGCGCTTTCAGGGTGTACACTACTTGTTAATCATGAGCACCCAGGACTGGATAAATCTAGGACTTTTTCTAGCTGCTGTATTCGTACCGACACTGATCGCTGTTGCGGGTGGATACCGCAGGATGCATATGAGACAGGGACAAACAGAAACAGACCTTATGGCCTTAAAAGCCGAGATGAACGCGCGGGTGGCTCAGATTGAGAATGACCACGGAGCGCTCAGGGAAGATCTGCAAAGCCTAAAGGCGCTTATGGCAAACACCAGAGAGTTTATCGTTGAACAGTTTGCGGTTATTCGTACTAAGCTGAACATCTCAGAAGAGACTAAGAACAAGTCCAGCATAGACCACCACGAGTAAGAGGAGTGAGTAAATCAATGTGTGTATGCAACCCAAAAATCAGAACCCCCTACTGCGGTAAAGAGGGGTGTCAATGGCCGAATAGCAAACCAGCAAACGCGCGTGAAACTCCCGCTGTAGATAACTATAAAGCAATCGCTGCTATCTCTTTGGTGTCTACGCTAGGGGATGATATGGGCCTTTGGCTGCGCAAAATGCGTGATGAGATTCAAAAGGAAATCGATAACGGCGTGCAGGTGTGCCAAAGTGAGATAACCGCTCTTATGGGACGCTACAAGGATGACCTTAAAATTCTAAATCCAGGTAGTTAAGCTATTGCAAACGGGGCAGGATTCAGGCTACACTCATTAACAATGAAAGCCCCAAAGATTCTGCCATCAGGGAAGATTATAGACTGTTTTGATTTGCAGCGTAGCGAGGTTAATGCCTGGGATATTGCCTGGTCACTTTGCCATCAAAATAGATATTCCGGCGCAACGTCTGCGCCTTGGGATGTAGCTAGCCATACCGCGCTCGTTGTGCAGGTGTTAAAGCACGAGTGGCCCGATACAGACAATCAGACCATTTTAGCCGCGCTTTTGCACGATGCTGCTGAAGCTTATTGGTGCGATTTTCCAGCGCCACTCAAAAGAATACCTGAGCTAGAAATTCTGCGAAGCCTAGAAGGGCGCTTAAACGTAGCCGTTATGATGCGCTTTGGCGTAGAGGGCGGTGTAGAATGGCATAGGATACGTCAAGCAGATCAGTGGGCAGCAGGCCTTGAAATGAACTACTTCTGGCCTGGTGTGCAGGGGCTAGAAACTCCTCACTCTACATTTGTGTTTAAGAAGCCCATCTACGCCACAGCTAAGAATCTGGTAGATGAGATTTTTAAGTACTGCTCTGCGGAGGTGCAAAGCGATTCTACGCTTTGGGTAGTTCCTGAAACTATCGCGCCTTACATCGCAGTGCCTACGCACACTCCGCAGCAGCCTTCTCCTGTTAGTGCGGCGCACATGATGCCTGGTGCAGAATGGGAGGACTTAACGCCGGGGTTAACTAGTGGCGACTTCCTAGACAAGGGGATCTAAAATGCCAATCTTAAACACCAAGGTTATCCTTCAATGCAATCCGTCTACAGGCGAGACAAACGTTAGTTTCCTCACAGATCCGACGCAGACTATAGACGATTGTCTTATCACGTCCCCTGGCTGGGAAGGCTCAACTATACTGCTAGGCACTGTTAAGCTTGTTGGCGATGGAGCGCTTTTAAAAGAGTTAGACAACAAAACATTTAGGTGGGAAGGCAATAGCGATGGAGCGCCGCTAGTTGAGATGTCAAAAGAAGATGTGGAGAGTGCGCTAAACAGATCATGAGTAAATACAGTGGAGCTTTAGAAAATCTTGCTAGCGGAGAAATGACGCTAGATCAAATTGAAAACATTTTTGGGCAGGTGTTTCCAGGCGAAGAGTTTGACATAGAGAACGTCAAACATTATGAGTTGAGTGTTGCTGTAGAAAAAGCCCGCGAAGACTTTATGGCAGCGCAGCGCGCTACGCGCATCAAAGAGGCTAAACGCTACCTGAAGGCACAGGGCGTTAACCCTAAACCCCTTAGCGAGGAAACGCTTCTTGCGATATGGGAAGGTTTTAGTCAGGTAGATGAGACCGCTTCTTCTGAAGAAGTAGCTGCGGCGATCTTTGATAAGGACGAAGAAACCGGCATGTACGTCTCTAAAGATGGGGAAGTACTAGGTTATACGGACCTCAACACGCAAGATATCAGCGAGGTTCTTGAGGCTGTAGGGGAGCGTCTTACATGGCTAAACGGAAAGCTTCAAGGTGTACTTGCTGAAAAACAGGTTTGGCAGACTAAAATCGATGAGCAATTTAACCCACGCATCAATAAGTTCCGCAGAGCTATAGACTGGGTTGAAAAGTGCTATACGCCTATGGCTGAGCGATACATCAAGGGTATTAACGATGACATTGAGCGCCTTAACAAGGAAGCTAAGGCTTCAGGCAAGCCAGTCAAAGGCGTTCTCAAACGGAGCTTAAAACTAGGACTGCTTACTATCAAGCTAAATGCTAATAGAGATAGTGTGCATGTTGAGGACGAAGCCCTGGCCGTGCAGGACATTAAAGAACTCTACGCAGAAGAGAGGGATGAAGCAGAAAAGCAGGCTGTAGATACTATTCGTATGTGCGCAGATCAAGATGCCGTAGATGCGGCTGTCCAAACCCTTAAAGATATCGGCTCTGGCAAGTGGTCCCCTTCTTATGAGTGGCTAAACATCAAAGAGTCAGTAGCAAAATCTGCTATACCACCGGAGGTAAAAGAGGCTTTAGATCTTCCTAACGTGTGGTTTATCCCAGGAGGCACAAAAGATGAATGTTCAATCAAGTAGGGCACGTATGGAGCGCCTGGATAACCCTGTGTCTTTAACGCAGTGCGTAGACAGGCTAGCCGACACTAAGTTTGAGCTTAGACCTACGGCAGAGCAGATTTACCGCATGCCTCTGACTGATGATGAGGTGGATTATGTAGAGGCGATGCTGCTTACTGAGAAGAATCTTTTTAGGTGTGCGTGTTGCTGCTTGTGGCTACCATCTACTCGAATTGATCCAGAGACAGATGTGATGTGTAGCACCTGCGCGTTAGGGGAAATATTGAGATGAATGAGATTTTTTGGACACCAGATAGGTATGCCGCATTAACGCTTGTTCATAGTAAACTACTAGCTGCGCAGTTAAGCGTCAAAGAGTTTGATAGCGTTAAGCTGCTCATAAAAGCCTTGTACGCTTCTGCGAAAAAGGAGCGTGAACTAGAGAAGTGGCGCGCACACTTTAAGGTATCGACAGACAACGACTGCCTTACGCTTAGTGTTTCTTTGCCCGATAAACCTAGTGCCGCCTCTTATAGTCTGCCTATGCCGTTTAGGGATGCTGATGGCGCTGTAATAGGACAGGTGGTGTCTATAGATGAGCAGGGGTTTGCAACCGCAGAAATAAAACCTGAGTACGCGCAGCGCGTTATGCATCGCTTAGAATCCAATCTTTTCAATAGGGTAGAGTGCGAAGAGTCTTTAACGTTCAAAAATCCAGGTATGTTTACAGGGAATATTGTGTAGCCATTTTGAGCTATACTTTTGCCTATGACACCTAAGACGGTTGACGACTTTTTCAAGCCAGATGGCTACATTTCACAGGTAAAAGAAGGCTTTAAGCAGCGCGAAGGACAAGCAGATCTTTCTCAAGACATCTATAATGCGTGCACGAGTGGGGAGCATATTATAGCTGAGGGGCCTACTGGGTTTGGAAAATCCATAGGCCTTTTAACTGGAGCCATACTTTACGCTGTTGAGCATAATAAACGCATAGTCATCTCTACTGAGACTAACGCTCTGCTGGATCAGTATGTAAACGTTGATCTTCCTGTTTTACAAAAGGCTTTTGCGCTAGCCGGTCTAAACTTCACTTTTGCGGCAGCTAAAGGTAAAGGGAACTACATTTGCTGTAATAAGCTGGCTGAGGTGGCATCAGGATCGCTAACTAACGTCTCGCCTGTGCAGCGCTGGGCATCTTTGCAGCAACTGCCTTCTAGCGGAGAAAGGGCCTCCATACCCGCCAGCATCACGGTTCGGGATAAGGACTGGTATGAGGTAGCTGCTGACGAAGACTGCGAAAAAAGAGGGTGTCCTTTCTATATAGACGGAGCTAAAAGGGACGGTAGAACAGACTGCTTTGCTTATGCCGCGCGTGCAAAGTTTTTGAGCGCACAAGTGGTTATCACTAATCACACACTACTGCTTATTGACCGCCAGCAGGTAACCGATGAAAGTAAGTTTGGCCCTCTTATTGGTCCCTTTGATATTCTCATTGTGGATGAGGGGCACACCCTAGCTGAAAAGGCGCAAGCTACATGGGGCTATGAGTTTGGGCCACGCACGATAAGCGGCACTATGCGGGGCCTTAAGAAGATGTTAACCCGCGCCGGTATCGAGGTGTTCGGTGAAAACTACATGGATGACTGGCGGATTGTTGAGGACGCTATTTTTCTCCCCCTAGCTAAATATATCGGCCAAACAGCGCCCTTTGCGCGGCTTGATAACGCAGATATCGCCGCTTCTCACGCTGCATCTAAAGACGCGTTAGCTGCTATGAAGGCTCTCTACAAGGAGATATCGGCTGAGTCTAAGCTAGACAGTATGAGGGGTGAGGACGCCGCTACAGCAGCAAAAGAGCGCCTGCAAAGGATGTTCCTGGCTCTGCAGTCTGTGTATGTCGAAGATGCCAGCGAAGCCGGAGAAGAGGATGCGATGGCAGGTAACTGGCTCAGCTTTATCGAAACGCACACGAACAATAACGGCAGCTATTTAAAGCTTAAAGTTAAGCCTATTGAGGTAGGACCGTTAATGCACGTCAAGCTGTTTAAGACCTTAAGCACTGTTGTTGTGGCATCGGCTACCCTTCGCGTGCAAAAGTCTTTTAGGTTCATACGCAAAGAGATAGGCATGCCCTCAGACAGCACAAACGAATTTGTAGGCAAGACGCCATTTAACTTCAAAGAAGCTGTCAAAGGTTACTTTCCAGACGACCTTCCTTTTCCGCCAGATAGACAGTCGGGTGATTACCGCAGCGTAGTTAGAGAGTACAACATGGCCTGCACAGAGCGCATCGTAAAGCTTATCAACTATACCGGGGGCGGCGCTCTTGTGCTATTTACCTCTGTGCAATCTATGCGAGATATTTACGAGATGGTCCGTCTGCAAGTACCGCAAGAATGCATGTGTCAAGGCGATGATGCAAAAGGCGTTCTGATTGAGCGCATGAAATCGGATGTGCATAGCTGTTTGTTTGCTACTAAATCTTTTTTCACAGGAGTTGATATAGCAGGTGAGGGTTTAAGGCTGCTTATCATTATGCGCGCGCCTTTCAAAATCCCAAGCGATCCTATTTTTAAAGCCAGGTGTGATAAATTAGAGGCTGCAGGGAAGCAGTCTTTTAGAGAACTCAGCCTCCCATTAATGCTTATGGATCTGCAGCAGGGGTTTGGCAGGCTTATTCGCACGGAATCCGACACAGGCGTTTTTGCTTTACTGGATTCTCGCGCTAATAGCAAAGGCTACGGCAGTGACATCAAGGCTGCGCTGCCTAAAATAGGAACTCTAGAGCTATGACAGATGCAGATAGAGACTTTTTTACAGCTTTATGTAGAATGCGGAAGCTTAAAAGACAAGTATAAATACTAGGTTTCTGTGGTATGCTACTAGGCATGGCGCAGAAACCTAACGAGTTCTATAGCAAGCTTGCCGCATTCGCTGCGATGGGGCTACTCCTAGCAATACCGTCTGTCCTTCCTTTGATCGAAAAAGGCGACTGGGGGCAGATCTTGCACCCTTTAGGGGTAGCGATTCTTACAGGACTTGCCTACAGCCTTGATCCAAATAAGCCGCAGCCTCCAGCAACTGTGTGCCTAAATAAAGAAGCTGCCGAGTCTTTAGCTGCGCAGGTTGCTGATCAGGTGCATGCTAAGGCAGCCCTAAAATCTTTAATACCTAACTCCGGCGATAAGAAGGGCAGCTAAGTTGCCTGCAAAAAGATTGCCTTTTAAGGAAGGCATAACTTACTCTGCGCTATGCAAGGTAAGATCTGCGCTGTATGAGGACGAAGGGCCTGAGCTAGTAGCAGGGGTGCTTGAGAATATCGAGGGGCTTAGCGGTCCAGAGGGGTTAATCCATCTTGAGGAGCTAAACACCAGGGCTATGCGTTTGTCTGCCCTCAACCCGCTATGGGCACCTTTATCTATCGCAGCCTTTTCTAACTTTATGGTGGCGGTCTTTTGCGGCGCGATTACGATAGGCAACGATATAAGGGAGGCTTTTGATAGCTGCGCGCAAAGGCTTATAGAGAACTCCCGCCAGGAAGTACGCCGAGTTTCGCTCTAAGTTCTGCGATCTTTTCTGCCGGTAGCTCTGCTATTTTCTTTTCTAGCTCTGTAGAGAATGCGGGTCCGTCATCCTTTTTTTGCTCATCTTCCACACCGCGCAGCTTCATTAACCGCTCTGTGATGCGCGTTATGTGGGGGGCTATGGTAGGATCTTTTGTTTGGTTGAACGCGTTTTGCAGGTGGCCTAAGTTCTTTTCCAGCACAAGTATGAACTTGCCTCTTTGCCTAGCTTTTTCTGCAGGAGACGCCTCTTTACCGGCATCGGTAATAGCCTGCTCTATTTGATCGCAGTAAGGCTGAATTTTATCTAGACCTATCTCTAGAATCTCGGATATCTCCTCTGCGCCTAAGTTAAAGGACTCGTATAGAATCTCAACCCGCTGCTTTGTGGAGTGCGCGCCCTTAATGCCGTAAGCTTCAAACAGAATGTCGTCCTTGAGCCTTTTGGACGGCAGGCCCTCATCTTCTTCTCTTTGCCTGCGGCTGTTTGGTATAGGGTTTCTAAACCCTTCTTTTTCTGGCATTTTAGTCCTCGTGTCCCATAGTGTTCCAAGCGCTCACATCAATGCTATACTGCTCTGCGATAGCGTTTAAATCAACTTTAACAGAACCTTTTGCAAAGCATTGAGAATCAAACTCAAGGATAACTGAGTTTTGTGCCGCAAAATGCTCGTGAAGCAGTTCAATAAAGCTCCTTCTGTTCCTAAGCGATGCAGAGTGGCTATTTAAGGTGTGCGCCTTTACGATATCATACCATCTATCTACCTGAAAGTAAGCCGTGCCGGGTTCGGTAGGGCTTATGTCGTAGGTGTAGGGTCTGTGCGGGGCATGCTTCCTAAGGCCGTCTATGATAGCAGCATCGGTCACATTAAATAGCTGCTTCATCACAGATCCGTCTGCGCTCTTTTGCTCCATTACTTCCCTATCTGCAGAGTAGATAGCCTCAAGTATCGCATCTAGTGAGTAAGGAAAAACTACGTCATACGATTTAAAGATCCTGCGCAGCATAAGGATGCCAGCTACTACGCCTATAAAACCTTTGATTTTGCGCTCGTTATCCAGTGTGCAGCTTTCTTCTACTATCCTCTTTGCGTTGTGCAAAAGCTTAGGTATGCCGTCGATATGAGATTCTATGTACTGCACTAAGATAGTGCCTAAGTTGCCGTGCAAAGCCGAATTATGCAGCCACGTTTGAGCAGCTACGTTTGCTTCCTTATTGGTTGTACGCAAAGTTCTTACCCAGGCAGGTGTAACCCTTATGCTTACTGTTCGATCTGTTGTAGCTGCGTCCTCATAAGGAGATTCACCGATAATACACATAGGAGATACAAGGTGGTCTCTTCGCACGTTGCCTGATGCAATGCCGCTTTCTGAGGTGTACCCATCAAACAAGGAGCGCAAAATTCCCTGCACTGCATCTGTCTTGGCCTCATTATCATCCCTAAACTCATCCATGATGTAAGGGCAAATATTGTTTGCGCCAAGGCCTCTTTTGATTGCAAAGATAGTGGTGGTCTTATTTGCGCCTGAGCGGGGAGGGCGACAGCCAAAATGAGCGCCTAGGAACTGAGCGATGGGTGTAGATTTACCGCTACCTTTCTGCCCTGTGATAAGTAGAGACGGGTAGTGCTTAAGCAGCGGGTCTCGAATGAAGAACTCGCGCAGAGGGCATCCGCAAAACCAGCCTAGCGCCGGAACTAGATACTTAGCATCATGGTAATTAGGTATATGCTCAGCTAGCCCTTCAAGGTAGTCTTTGATCGCCTTTGGGGTCAGTTCCTTGCACAGCTTACCAGGCTCAGCCGTGTCAAACATCTCCATGTCATGTGCCCAAATATAGTCTGTGCGGTCTTGCCAGGGCAGAAATAGCGTAGGTTCTTTTGCACCGAGCACACCGTAGTAAGGCGTTTCGATTGCTACAGGCACATCGATTGCCTCTTGATCTATCTGGATAATGTACTCTGTCCACAGGGCAGGCACGCTAAAGCCGATACCGCTAGGAAGCGGTTTGATGGTTGAGAATTTAGACCAGCTATTATGCAGTGCTGCAGGTAGTTCTATGCGCATAGAGCTTCCTCCCTGCTTGGTAATGGTGGCTAATGCGCATACGCTTTTATCATCAAATTTAACTACACGTTGTGTAATCTGCATGACAAAATTAGCCGCTAGCTGCTCATCGCCGTCACTATTTTTGAACCAGGTGCACCCATCTTTTGTGTAAAATGTGCGGTTGCCTTTTGATCTGTCAGGCCCTTTGGTAGGATCATGCTCCTCTGGATACCATTCTATGCCGCGCTTTTTGGCATAGAGCACTTTGAGGTTAAACCAGAACTGCAGGATAGAGTTAAGCAGGTTAGCGCATTCCCCGTACTCCGATCCGACATTTTTGAGCGTATCAAAATCGTGATCATAAGTGGAGTCTATTTCAGATGCGCGGTCGGTGTCATCATGCAGGGCTTTAGTGAGTTCTTTAAAGAGTCTCTTGCAGCTTCGCTTGTCAATCCCTGCTTGCCTGATTGAGCCGGAAAGAGCAAGCGCGGCAGTATTGCGCTGCCCATCCAGCCAAAACTCTTGAGCAAGTTTGATAATTGCGTAGGCTACGACTCTAGGGCATGCATCAAAGTCCGGTTTAAACCTATCTTTAAGGTCTTTGATTGTGTGCACGCGGTCTGGAAAAATCTCGCAAGTTACTTCAACCGGTTTAGGGTAAATGGCTTTGCGGTTGAAAGTTCCTGGCACGCGCATAAGAGAGCTAGCGTGCGTAAGCTGCTCATCACCGCCAAAAAACCACATGATATCAAGCAGCAGTGGTTGAAGTTTCTCAGCAAAAACATCCTTGTCGCCGTCAAAGATCCACGGGGTATCAAACTTGTAATAGCCTTGAATACCGTGTTCAGAGCTTTTGACCCAGGCGCTAACTTCTGGGAACTGAACCCGCAGATCTTGCAAAAATTCTGAGCCTGAGACGAATATCTGCTGGTTTCTCGGATCAAAAAACTTCTTACACGCGTCTATGTCAAACCACATAGCCGGTATGCTGCGCGCGTATTTAATGCCCTTACCGCTTGCGGCTGTGCCTGTTTTGTCTAAGACTTTCTCAGCTACCTTAGAGGTGCAAAACCATACATTAGCAAACCTCGGAACTACCTGTGTAGACCAGCTAATAGAGGATGCGATTTTTGCCGGATCACGGTAGTAGATATGGCGCAACTCTTCTGTACCGCTGGCCTTATCACCTTTTTGCGCGCAGATGTATATGTAGTAGTTATCTGAGCCGTGCAACCATGACAAAAAATCTACGGTTTGCTGAACAGATTTGATGTCGGTACTCATAGTAGCAGGGCGTCTCTTAGTGTACACCCAGACGGCTCTTTTAGGTTGCTGGTATTTTTGCGTTAGCAACACCCGCCAGGGTTAGACAGTATACTATGAAGCACCACCTATGATGAATCCTAAACCCCCTGCATGGGATCACCAAAAAGCAGGCAGAAAAATGATGCGTATGAGAGAAGGCCTTGGCACGGGCCTTGGCTTTCGCGTAGGAGAGGGCAAGACTAGACCCACTATTGAGCGCATAGCCCGTATGCATAAAGAAGGCAAAGCAAACTTAGTCTGCGTTGTTAACACTGTGTCAGGCCTCTACGTTTGGGTAGAAAACTGGGGAGACTGGGCGGACATTCCAGCACTCTTTATCGATCTTCGCGTTCACGGCTCAGATGGCCTGCGCACGGCAAAAGCCATGGCAGCAAAGGGCAATTTAGTTATTTGCATCATCAGCTACGGCGCGGCGCTAACTCTTGGATTCAAAAGGGTCAAAAAAGATAAGAAAGTACCAGGACAAGATGTAACTCAGCAGGTTACTGTGCTTGAAAGCTGCGATCTTGGCCTAGCTGATTTAGACTGGGATATCATGGTGCTGGATGAGGCGCATAAGATTAAGTCTCAGAGTAGCAAAGTGTCTCAGTTCTTTAGGACTAAAATCAGGCCTAAATGCAAAGAAAGATTTGCCTTAACAGGAAGCCTCATCACAAAGCGTCCCGGCGATGCATGGGCGGTAGTTAAATTTCTAACCGGGGATGAAATATTTCCAGGCGCTTTCCACGGCTCTAAAGAAAACTACGCAACCTCTTTTGCAGGCAGGTACGGCGTGCCACACCCTTACATTAGAGGCGCTATTATTGCCTGGACTAATCTGGACGATTTTGCACGCAGACTGGCTAAGTGTTTTTACGTACCCGCCGAGGACGCTCTGAAGCTGCCTCCTAGAATCGATCTTTACAGGTACGTAGATTTAAACCCAAAGTCAAAGAAGCTGTATGCCGAGCTTACTAAAAATCTGTTTGCCGAGCTTGAAGGGTGGGAAGCTGAAGGGCGCAAGGAGTACTCTGCGCTGATAAGCCACTTAGAACTTACCTGGCCTGCAAGGGTTACTAAAGAGCGCGCTACATGGGGGGATGAGCACATATTCCGCACAGATATAGAGCGGGATGCAAGGCGCTTTATTGCTGCAAAGTGGGCAGGCGGCGCGCTAGCAATACCTAAAGCTGAGTTCATAGAAGATCTTCGCGCGCACGCACTTAGCGTAAAGACTGTTACTGTGGATCATGTTTTTTCGGTTATGCGCAAGCAATCTCAAATTACTGCCGGGTACATAAAACCAGATCCGCCTGAGGATGACCCAGGCAAAGAGATGGAGCTAGTACCTCTTGGCACAGAAAAGATTGATGAGGCGCTAGACCAGCTAGAAAAGCTTTGGCCTGAGCCTACGATTCTTGTGGTTACAGGTAACTACGAGGAAGAAAATCTAATCAAGGCCATCTCAACTGATCCGAGGTTCAAAACAGATGATGGCAAACAGTTTAAGCCAAAGGTTCTTAATGGCAGTGTGCAGGGGGCTAAAACTAGGCACGATCTAATTGCGGCGGCTGCTAATGATCCGTGCTTTGTGCTCAAGCTTCAAGCTGGCTGCGAGTCTATTGACTGCCGCTGGGCTAGAACATTTATCTTTGTGTCAAAGACGGCAAACACTATTCAGTATCAGCAGGTGCTTGCGCGCAACCGCAGAGGGGGGCAGACACAAACCTGCAAGTACATACACATCGTAGTTAAAGGTACGGTTGATGAGCGTATAGAGGAAATCCTAAACACAGACTTAAACGTTGCTAAACACGTCGAAAAAGACTGGCGCTCTATGCTCCTTGCGGACGGTTTAAAATGAGGGTACCTGTAGATGCGGTCGTTGTGAATACCAAAAATGTAAAGTTTCCTGTGCGAGGTTTTATGTGGGATGACGGCACGTTTTTTGTACATAACCCAAGGCCTTTAAAGTACCCGCAGTATATAGGCCTGATGGGTAAACCGGGCACCCGCGCGCTGGAGTGGGTAGCAGATAAAGAAACGCTTGAGCCTGTTGAGACTAGCCTATTTTGCATAGAGTCCTTAGTGCTTGCAAAGAGAAAAACTCAAGGCAAGAAAAGCCGGTAAAAATGCTTGCATACTGGCGGCTACTTTCTGCCATACTGATTTACACGCTAAGGCACAAAATAAACGCCTTAAGCAGCGCGAACTCAAAAAACTATGGACTACAACCCAGATCTAGCAAAACTCCGAATCAAGAAAGCTGACGCACGGGCGGCTATCTTGGACGAAATCGTAAACGGGGATGCTTTCAAGTTTGAAAACATCAACATTACCATCAAAAAGAAGACTTACGAACTTCCTCCAGTAGGTGAGGATGAGGAGCGGACAGTTGTCCGCCACTTCTACGCTGTGGTGCTTCTCGGTAAGCAGGTTTGGCTTGCACCGAGGGATGAAAAGAAGGCTGCAGACGGTGAGAAGGTAGAAAAGCGCGTTATTACAGTTTTGCGCGCAAGCAACGGACTTGATAAGGCTGACCCTAAGTATATTCAAGGTGCAGTCTTCCCTGAGACTGTTTGGTTTCCAAAGTCTGCGATCTTCAACTACAAGCAGTTTCTTGGCGCTACTAAGAAAGCCGCAAAGCATCCTTCTCGGTTCCTGGCAGAGTTCACTGTTGAGCTTGGTAAGAATGCTCAAGGGGATATCTGGAGCAAACCCACCCTGCGCATTGCGCGTGAGCTAACGGATGCTGAGGCGGCATACGTTGAGGAGTTTGTTACGGCTGTTCGTGAGCGCGATAAGAAGTATCAAGTTGATCCTGAGATTGATGACTACGAAGCTGAGGTTATGGGCATGGAAGTCAAGCCTCATGCTGCTGCCACTAAGCCAGATGAAGAGGAGGCCGTTCGAGGTACCAAGAAAAAGGGCATTGAGGACGACGATGAGGAAGACGAAACGACCTCAAAGAAGAAGACCCGTGCAGCTAAGCCAGCAGAGGAAGCTAAGGCTAAGCCAGCAGAGGAAGCTAAGGCTAAGCCTGCGCCTAGCGACGATGAAGAGGACGACGAAGACGCGGCTGTTATCGCTGCTAAAGCCGGGGCTACTAAGCCTGCCGCGCCTAGCAACGTAGATGACGATGAAGAGGATTAAGGCTCCCTTCAAATCCTAAAAGCGCTTATACCCCTGTACCGCTTACACGCTGAGTGGTACAGGGGTATAATTTTAAATACCCTTTTGCTAAGCTAAAGATGCTAAGAAATCCTAAATGCGATCTGTGCACCTTCGGTGTGCACTCGCCTAATCCACCGCAGAACGTCTGCATTATGCAGAAGGTAGCGCCGCATGATGTTATGATTGTGGCTGAGATAGCTGGAGGAGAAGACGACAGGTACGGCTCTGTATTCTCGGATAAGCTGCTGCGCACCTTTACTAAGTTTGTTGAATCGGAAGGGTTAGACTGCCACTATACGTACGCCGTTAAGTGCCGCAAGCCAAGCAGTAAAGCTAAAGTCAACCCATCGTCACACGTTAAGGTGTGCTCTAAAGCCTACCTTGCGCACGAGATAATAGCTGTTGCGCCTAAGCATATCATCTGCATGGGCAGCAACGCATTCTATGCTGTCACGGGTCAAAAAGGCTTTGCAGCAACGCAGGGGCAGCGCTTTTGGTCTGACAAGGTTAACGCCTGGATCTATCCTACTTACCACAGCGCGTCGGTAATGTTTGATGTCAACAAGCGCAAAGCTTTTTGGAATGAGCTAAAGATGTATGTGCGCATGATCAAAGGTGAGTCAGTTGTCTTTGATCCACCGTACAAAGTGTGCACAACGCTCAAAGGTCTTCGCAAAGTGGCGCGGCTCATTAAAGAATCTGGAGGCTACGCAGCATGTGACACAGAAACCGATGGCTTTGACATGTTCATTGATGGCAAGAACGTTCGCTGCCTTCAGCTTTGTTGGGACCTTGAGTACGGCGGGGTGTTTATCCCTCTTGGGCTAGCAGAAGAAGCGGACCTTTATAACGGTACAGTTCTTGAGCGCAAATTAGTTATGAA
>JGI26470J50227_1000149_pt1 | contig 33253 bp, 45 predicted proteins | sample FreactTroBogLake_FD_50227 | JGI IMG/M metagenome (IMG submission 50227)
TAAACAATGACAATGCTACTGCTGGTACTGCCAATACAGGCGGTGGTGGCGGTGGAAGTCGTGACTCAGGTGCTTTAGGTGGAAATGGAGCTACAGGAGGTTCAGGAGTAGTAATTCTTTCCATTCCAACAACCAACTACACTGGTATAACCACAGGCTCACCAACCGTAACAACTAGCGGTTCTAACACAATTTTAAAATACACCACTTCAGGCTCATATACGGCTTAAATATGCCAAGCATCATTAATGCCCAACCTGGAAATGCACTGGCGATCACAGCTCTAATTAAGACTGGGGCAAGTGATGCTAATCTTGTGCTGCAAACTGGTGGTGCTAACGCAGTACAAATAGACGGTAATCAAAATGCTAACTTTGTTTCTACAGGGGCAGTAAAATTACCATCAGGAACATCCGCACAAAGACCAGCCTCTCCTATTAATGGAATGATGAGATACAACACAACCACTCTATCAGTAGAGGGTTATGCAAACAATACTTGGGTAGCATTTTTATGACAACAAAAATTAACGCATCTACCTTAGGGTTAACCGAAACAGTTGATACTTCAGGAATCTTGGAGTTACAAACTGCCAATACAACTGCTTTGCTGATTGATGCATCGCAAAATGCTAACTTTGTAAGCACTGGAGCAATTACCGTTCCAGTTGGTACTACAGCACAACGCCCCGCAAACGTGTCTAGCGGGATGATTCGTTACAACACAACGAACGCCGCTTTTGAATATTATGTAAATGGTAATTGGGCTTTAGCTAATGTAACACCACCTCCTGTCAATACAGTTGCTCCAGTCATTTCAGGAACAACCAACGTTGGTCAAGTTCTTACATCAACTAGTGGCACTTGGAACTTTAATCCAGTCGGGTATTACTATCAGTGGTTAGCTAACTCTTCTGCTATTTCCAATGCAACCGCTAATACATTTACCTTAACATCGACACAATTAGGCGCAAATATAATTTGCAACGTTACCGCTTATAACGGCGCTGGTAACAGCACTCCAGCAGCATCCAACTCACTTGGTCCTGTTGTAACTACATATACAGTGAACTATTTAGTAGTTGCAGGCGGTGGCGCTGGTGGCTCTCGTGGCAACCGTGGCGGTGGCGGTGGTGGAGCTGGCGGTATGTTAACTGGTTCTTACACAGCAAATCCTGGAACCGCATACACAATTACAGTTGGTGCGGGTGGTAGTGGTACAGGCTCTACAGGTACAAATTCCACATTATCTGGAAGCAATTTATCAACCGTTACTTCTTATGGTGGTGGTGGTGGTGCATCGTCTTCTGCTGGTGGCAGCGGTGGTTCTGGTGGTGGTTCAGACGGTGCCGGTGAAGGCGGCGGTGGTAGCGGTACTGCTGGTCAAGGTAATAACGGTGGTGCAGGTACTTCAGGTGGACCATACACATACTTTGGTGGCGGTGGTGGAGGCGGCGCTGCAGGTACAGGTGGCAATGCATCTCCAAACTCTACTGGCGCAAACGGTGGAAATGGATTGCAATCTTCAATCACTGGAACTGCTACTTACTACGCAGGAGGTGGAGGTGGCGGCTGTGGAGCCTATGGAGGCGGGGATGGTCCTGGACAATCTTCTGGCGGCTTAGGTGGCGGCGGTGCGGGTGTACAGTACAGCAATGGTTCTTATGGAGGAACTGCAGGTACTGCTAACACCGGTGGCGGTGGTGGTGGTGCAAATGCTGGTAATGGTGGTAACGGCGGCTCAGGAGTTGTTATTATCTCTTACCAAAACACAACGCAAAAAGGTACTGGCGGTACAGTCACCACATACGGTAGTGGAGCAAGTCAATACTGGGTACATACCTTTAACTCAAGCGGCACTTACACGGCTTAAGGGTAGACCATGTTCGGTTTTAGTTCCTTCGCTGGTGCCCCGTTTGCTGATACAGGCGGAATATCCTCTTCTAGCGTAGCCGTTAATTTAACGGGCGTTCAGGCAGTTGGCTATCTTGGTACTGCATCCGTAACTGGAAATGCAGTTATCTATGTAACAGGCACTCAAGCCATTGGTATTGTCGGTACAGTATTTACTGCCGCTGGAGTGGGAGTTTTAGTTACTGGCGTTCAGACGGTAGGATACTTAGGTACGGCATCTGTAACTGGTAATGCCAATGTTACCGTAACAGGAGTTCAAGGCGTTGGTCAGGTTGGCACAGTAACAGCTCAGGCTGGTTCTTTTGTAAATGTAACTGGCGTACAGGCAGTAGGTCAAGTCGGAACCGCTAGGGTAACAGGCAGTGCAGTAGTTAATTTAACTGGCGTAGTTGGTGTAACTCAGCTTGGTACAGCATCAGTTACTGCTGGTGCTAATGTAACCACTACTGGCGTACAAGGTGTTGGTAAGGTTGGTACAGTATCAGTAGCCGCCAATGCAAACGCTTATGTAACTGGAGTTCAAGGCAATACCCAGCTAGGCACCGCTTCTGTAACTGCCGCCGCAAATGCCGTTGTAACTGGGGTTCAAGCAGTTGGTCAGATTGGTACTGTATTTATCCAATTAAGCCAAAATGTACGGGTTACTGGCGTTCAAGCGGTAGGTCAGGTAGGCACTGCTTCGGTTACTGGTAATGCAAATGTCTACTTAACAGGCGTCCAGGCACAGGGTATAATCGGACAAGTGTTAGTTTGGGGTCAAATACCAGACAATTCTAGCCCTAACTGGACAAATCTTGATGATTCTGGTAGTTCTGGTTGGACTCAAGTTGTAGATAATGCAGTAACCGAATGGGATCTAATAGCGGCTTAATATGTCAAGTACTTACTCAACCTCGCTTCGCATAGAATTAATTGATACAGGCACGGACAACGAGGCTTGGGGGCAGCCTACGGATAATAACTTAGGTACTATTATTGAACAGGCTATTGTAGGCTCAAATACCATCAGTCTTACCAATTTAACAACATATACATTAACTACTGCAAATGCTGCGGTAGATCAAGCCCGTAATGCTGTATTGGTATTTAATGGCGCTCTTACTGCAAATTGTAACGTGATTGCCCCAAGTGTTAAAAAAGTATATGTAGTTAGCAATAAAACTACTGGTGGCAAGTTTGTTAATATTAAAACATCCGGTGGTAATGCAGTACAAGTTATTAATGGTACAAACCAGCTTGTTTATTGTAACGGTACAGACTTCATATCTGCTGTAAACATTAATACTGTTATTGGCAATTTATCAGTTTCTGGAAATTCTACCGTAAGCGGAAATGTAACTGTAACCTCTAGATTTGTTAGTGGAAATGGCTCCATAACAAACACCAACGGTAACTTAACATTATTATCTACAACATCAAATATTGTTAGTTTTCAAGGCACTACAGGCGCTTTAACTCCCCCCACTGGAACTACTGCCCAACGCCCGTCTTCTCCTGTATCAGGTATGCAAAGATGGAACACCAGTTTAAGTAAGCTGGAAATATATACAGGAACAGTATGGGAACAAATAACTTAAATTTTTGTAGCTTAATGGAATCTTAATATGCCATCAACTTATTCACCCTCGTTAAAAATAGAGCTTATTGGTAACGGCGAACAGTCGGGTACTTGGGGTCAAACCACCAACAACAATATGGGAACCCTTATTGAGCAAGCTATTACTGGGGTTCAGCCTATTACTTTGTACGGCGACTATGTTTTAACAAACTACAACGGATTGTCTGACGAAGCTCGTAATGCTGTTTTGACGTTCTCTGGATCTTTATCTGCATCAGCTAATGTGGTCGCACCAGCAGTTCAAAAAACATATATTGTTACTAACAACTCTGGTGCTAACGTGGTTGTTAAGACTGCTTCTGGAAACGGAGTAACAATTGGCAACGGCTTAAGTTCATTAATTTACTGTGATGGTACAGATTTTTATACTGCTGTAAACGTTAACAATGTTATTGGGGATTTAACGGTATCTGGAAACGAAACAATTGGCGGTACTTTAACTCTAGGTACTAGCATATCTTCTAGTAATCTATCTATTACATCTAATTCCAGCGTCATTGATATGTCTGCAAATTTAGGTGCGTTCATACCACCTACTGGCACTACAGCCCAGCGCCCATCTTCTCCATCATTAGGAATGTCTCGTTGGAATACTGATATTGGCGCATATGAGGTATGGACGGGTTCAACATGGAAAGTTATAGCTTCTACTGCATACACAATTACTTATTTATTGGTAGCTGGCGGCGGTGGCGGCTATGGCGGTGGTGGTGGCGCTGGTGGATTATTAACAAACACTGCAACTTTAACCCCGGGGACAACATACACAATAACTTTAGGTAGTGGTGGAGCAGCAACATCCCAAGGATCTAATAGTTCAATTTCTGGAATTGCTACAACTGTTGGAGGCGGTTCTGGAAACAGTGGAGCTGGTGGATCAGGTGGTGGTGGTTTAGGTGCTAATGAGGGTGGCGGAACTATACAGCCGGGTGGAAATGGTACAACTTATCAAGGTAATAACGGCGGTTCAGGAGGTGGTCATGCCTCTGGATATGTTAGTTCAGGTGGTAACGGAGGTGGCGGAGGTGCTGGTGCAGTAGGTGGAAACGGTCAAGCCTCTAGTGGTGATAATAACGGTGCTGGTGGTAATGGTGGCGCTGGCTATACTTCTTCTATTACCGGTACAACTGTTTACTACGCTGGCGGTGGCGGTGGTGGTGTTGGTGGGCAAGGTAGTGGTAGTCCTAGTGGCGGTTCTGGAGGATCTGGCGGCGGTGGCAATGGTGGCGCTGGTTATTCTGGTGGTACAAGCGGTGCAACTAATACGGGCGGTGGCGGCGGTGGTAATGGCTATGGAGGCAGTGGTGCTGGATCTGGTGGTTCCGGTGTTGCAATTCTAGCTGTACCAACTACTCTTTATTCTGGTGTAACTACAGGTTCTCCAATAATTACCACGTCTGGTTCAAATACTATTCTTACATTTACGTCCTCAGGGAGTTATACAGCATGATTATCGAAAACCAAGCAAAAGAGTTAGCACCAGATGTTATGGAAGTTGCTCACAAGATTGAAATTTACTGCCCTAATTGCAGCAAAGATGTGGACGAAGCTGAGCTATCAGCTTTGAAATGCAATGATTGTGGCGCTGATTTAACAGATCCAACACAACATGTGGCGGTTGCAGTTACTTCAGTTCCAGTTATTGGGATTACTTGGTAATGAAAGAATTTTTTAAGCACCTTCTAACTGGCAAAGACAACCAGACATATGATATTAGTAGGGTTACTTGGTTACTTGGTCTTATTGCAGTAATTTCTTTGGCAGCATATGAAGTAATGCACACTAGCGTTAGCCTCAGAGAACTTGCAGAATCACTAGGAATTGTATCTGGCGCTGGTGGTGCAAGTGTAATGATGAAGAAAGATGCGGAGCCACAATAATGTTTCCATTACCTATAACTACTTGGATTATGATTGGTTTGTCTGTCTTTGCAATGGCTGGATTTGGCTATGGTCGATATGAGCATAACGCTTATATAGAATATAAAGCTGAAGTTTTAGCTGTGGCTAAAGTTCAAGAAACCAAGAATGAGTCTATTCAGAAACAAAGTGATCTAGTAAACAAAGGAATTCAAAATGCGTATGAAGCTAAGCTTGCTGCTCTCCGTAATTATTATGGCGGGCTGCACAACACCGGTAGCAGTTCAATGTCCGGCATTTCCCCAGCCCCCAAAGGAGCTGATGCAGAAACCGCCTACCCAATACTTGCTGGACAATGCGCTGCAACAACGGCCCAATTAACCAGCCTGCAAGACTGGATTAACGAACAGATGGGAATTAAATGAAGAAAGAAGAACTAAGTGCCTACGTTACCCTCATGGCTACTGCCACTCTTACTATTATTCTTTTGTCTATGGTTGGCGTGTTACTTGTGGGTTTGTTCACTCCCGCAGTAGATAACACCAAGATTTTTGAAGCCATTAATCCTGCTTTCCAAACTATCGTTGGCGGTTTTATCGGCTTAATTACAGGCATTAAGATTGGTACAGATGAATAATACCCAGCTTTCCCAGCTAGGCATTGATGCCAAGTGGCTTAAACCGCTAAATGATGCTTTGGCTAAGTACGATATCAGCAGTCCCGTTCGTCAAGCTTTCTTTATAGGACAATGCGCCCATGAATCTGGAAATTTTGGAATACTGGAAGAAAACCTTCATTACTCCGCTTCTGCACTTATGCGTGTTTGGCCCAGCAGATTCCCTAATCTCGATGTGGCTAACCAGTATGCAAACAACCCAGAAAAAATAGCCAATAAGGTCTATAGTGGCCGTATGGGTAATGGCGATGAAGAGTCTGGCGATGGCTGGAAATACCATGGCCGTGGCTTAATCCAGCTTACTGGGAAGGAAAACTATGAGCGATGCGGATCTAGTATTGGTGTAGATCTTCTCAGTGATCCTAGTAGGTTACTTGATCCTGAATATGCGGCTCTAAGTGCGGCGTGGTTTTGGAACCGAAAAGGCTTAAACAGCTTGGCTGATCAGCAGGATTATGTGACAATAACGCAAAGAATCAATGGTGGCACTCTTGGATTGAGCGAAAGAAAAGAGAAAATTGCAAAAGCACTATCAGTATTAGGGTAAACCTTTATATGATTGACAAGAAAACTTATATGCAAGAGTACTATAAAAAGTACGGGATAGAAAATAAAGAAAAGCTATCCGCATATAAGCTTGCCTGGAAAAAAGAGAAGCTGTTGGATCCTGCCTACAAAGAACGTCAAAATGAACTACAAAGGATTCGCAGAGCCAATAAAGGTTTGGATCCCGTTCAGGCTGAAAAAGCAAGGATTAGAGTTCAGGTATGGCAGTCTAAAAATAAGTCTAGAGTTTTGTCTAATGTGAAAAAATATAAGTTATCAAAAATGAACAGGACTCCAAATTGGCTAACAAAATCCGATCATAAGGTAATTTGGGCATTTTATGAGATAGCAGCAATGCTTACTAAGCACAACGGCGAAAAATGGGAGGTTGACCATAAGATACCTTTAAATGGTAAGTCCGTATCTGGATTGCATGTTCCTAGCAATTTACAGCTTATGAGAAGTCTTGATAATCGTATCAAATCTAATAAGTTTGAGGTTCAATAATGCCGTTACAGAAAGTACAGCTACGTCCAGGTCTTAATAGGGAAGGCACGGATTATAGCAATGAAGGGGGCTACTTTGATGGAGACCACATCCGATTTCGTTCTGGATTCCCAGAAAAGCTAGGTGGATGGATACGACTTAGTGCATATAGCTTTCTTGGAGTTGCTCGTTCTATTTGGAACTGGGCTACGTTAGCAGGCGCTAACTACTTGGGTATTGGTACTAACCTTAAATACTACATTGAAAATGGCGGTCAATACTATGACATTACGCCAATCATTACCAATACTACCTATAACAATGTTCTTTCTACTGGATTTACCACTTTAGCATCTACAGTAAATGCCACTGCAAATACGATTACATTAAGTAACGCCGCTCACTTTGTTCCGCAAAGCGGTGTAATGCAAATTGATACCGAAGTTATTTTTTACTCTACGCTGGTTTCTAATGTGGCTTCTGGATGTATTCGTGGATATGCCAATACTACGGCAGCATCTCATAATAGTGGTGCCAATGTTGCTTGTGGATATTTTGAGTTCCATGACCTAGATAATGACTCCAATAACAAAGACTTCTTAATTTTCTCTAATGTCTCTGTGTCTGTTGGCGGAATATCAAATGCGGTCATTAACCAAGAGCATCAAGTATTCAAATATGGATCTGGATACAGCTATGCTATGTCTAGCACATCAGACAATAACCTAGCTAATATTACCTTTACAACATCTTCCGCAGTTAATGTAGGCGGTATTTTTACTGTTTCTTATGAAGTACCATCTGGTTTAGATGTATACACAACAGGCACAGGCTGGGGCGCTGGTCCATTTAATCGTGGCACATGGGGTTCAGCATATTCCGCAGGTATTGGCGAGCAATTAAGGCTTTGGTCTTCAGATAACTTTGGTCAAAACTTAGTATTTGCTCCTCGTGGTGGTGGAATTTATTATTGGGATGCAAGCCTTGGCACATCATATCGTGGCGTCCCCTTATCATCAGCTGCCAATGCTGCTTCTTATAGTGGACAGTTTGTACCTCAGGCAACCAATCAAGTCATTGCATCAGCTATTCAGCGTTTCGTTATTGCATTTGGCGCTAATAGCTATGATTCTTCCAATCCTAGTACTACCTTTGATCCAATGTTGGTTCGCTGGTCAGACCAAGAAAATCCATTCCAATGGGTTCCAGATATTACCAACCAAGCCGGTGAATTTAGTTTAACTAATGGTTCTTACATTATGGCGGCCCGTGCTACCCGCCAAGAGATATTGGTTTGGACAGATTCAGCTATCTATTCTATGCAGTATCTTGGGCCTCCTTATGTGTGGGGCTTCCAAATATTGATGGATAACATCTCAGTTATGTCTCCAAACTCCATGATTACAATTAACAACGTAACATATTGGATGGGTACGGATAAGTTCTATATGTACTCTGGTCGTGTAGAAACATTGCCTTGCTCACTGCGTCAGTACATTTTTGCCGACATTAACAAAGATCAGGCTTACCAAGTTACTTGTGGCGGTAATGAAGGATTTAACGAAGTTTGGTGGTTCTATTGCTCTACTAACTCTACAGTGGTAGATAAGTATGTAATCTACAACTACCTTGATCGTGTATGGTATTACGGCACATTAAACCGTACTGCATGGATAGATTCTGGTATTCGTCAGAATCCTATGGGCACATTCATTAATGGCGCAGATAACGTTGGAAACCCAACCGGTACTATTGTTTACCATGAAATTGGTACGGACGATCAGTCTACTGCTACGCCAGCACCTATCGTTTCCTATGTACAGTCCTCAGACTTTGACATTGGCGATGGTCATAACTTTGGTTTTGTATGGCGTTTATTACCAGATATTAACTTTAACGGTTCTACTGCAAACGTTCCAAGCGTAACCATGACTATTCGCCCTCGTCAGAATAGCGGTACTGCTTATCAACAGGCTGATATGCCAGTGGTACAAAGCGCTCAAAACTATACGATTGCCCCTGAATATACCGTCCAGCAGTTTACTGGTCAGATTTACACTAGATTGCGTGGCCGTCAGTTAGCTATGAGAATTAGCTCTAGCGATCTTGGCGTAGCATGGCAGATGGGTACACCCCGTATTGATATCAGAAATGACGGTCGCAGATGAGTACTGGTACCACCAAATCCCCTAACTTACCGATTGCTCCAGTTGAGTATGATCAACAGTATCAGGATCAGTTAAACAACGTTTTAAGGCTATATTTCTCTCAGCTAGACAATCCTGGGCCATCGGCTATGTCTACCCAGCGGAACGGCACAAAGATCATTTCTGCCCTTAATTTCAGCCAAGCTAACGCTACAGGCGTACAGGTGGTAAGCTTGCCTACCCAGGCTGACCTATCTAATTTACGAGTTGGGGACATTTATGTAGATACCGCTAACTCCAATGTTTTGAAAGTAAAGGTTTAAATGCTAAACTCTACTAAATCCGTCTTAAAAGGTCATTATGGCTTTAACTAACCTATTCGCACAGCAGCAGCAGCCACAGGGCGGTATAGATCAACTCGCCCAAAATGCGATGTATCCGCAGTCCCAAATGGATAAAACCCAGTATGCGGTGCCTAGCCAAATGCCAACCAGTTCAGAAGTGATCAATTCGGACTATGATCCACAGACAAATCCCTACACAGGAATGCCTGACAAACCTTTCAAAAAGGGCGGTATTGCTAGTATTCCTCGCTACAACGGCGAAGAAGATGGCAGCCAAGTACAGTCTTGGGATCCAGCCTCTGGTCAAGTAAATTTAGTTAAAACAGATACTACCAATATCAATCAAGATACTGGACAGCCAACTACATCAAATGTAGCTTATACCATTCCAAAAGATAATATTAAGACCTTTATACCAAATCCTGCAGATGAAAGCGGCATGGCAGGCGGTGGTCAATATATTTTAAATGATGGATCTACCATAACTGTTGGTAGCGATGGCACAGTTCAAACGGCGACCCCAAGTAGAAATGACTATACACTTAATTCTCAGGGTTATTATCAGCCTACAGGATCAAGCTTAACTTGGAATGGTGATACAAGTACATTAACCAAAAATATTGGTGGTGTTGATGTTCCCGTTCCTGGTCAATATACTAAAGGTGGATACCAAGATGCACAAGGTAATTTGCGTACCGATGCAAATGGCACTCCTATTCCCTTAGCCCCAGCTCAATTTGATAGTGGAGCTGGTCAAAGCGGTTTGGGTGATGCTATGCCATATATTACTGCTGCTGCTATGGCTGCTATGACTATGGGTGCAAGCCTTCCTGAGTCAGCAGCTACGCTTGGTGCTGAAAATGTGGCTGGGGCTGATATTTTTGGTGGATTAGCTGGAACTGGTGGATCATATGCTGGAATGACTCCTGCAGAACAAGCTGCTGCCGCAGCAGCCGCCGCTGGCGGAACTGGCACTACTGCTGCCGGTACAGGAAGTCTTTTGGGAGATGCAAGTCTCCAAGAACTGTCACAACAAACTGCAGATGCTGCCGCTCAAGAAGCTGCTCAAACAGCTCCATATAATACCGCCACTGTTCCGTCAGGGATGACTGCAGCTCAAAAAGCGTTGCTAGTTAAAGAGGGTTTATCAGCTCTTAATTCTGGCATAAGTGCTACCAATACTCCAACCTCTTCTGGCGGTATAGCTTCAGCACCAGCGGCAACAACCACTCCAACCGTTAATCAGTTTGGCGTCACTGGATATACTGGAGAAACTCCAACTGGACAAACTTCTTTGTATACTCCTACACTGTCTAGAATTAAAGGCTCCACTGGAGAGCAAGCGTTTGCACAAGGCGGCATTGCTACCCTTGGGGCTTACTCTGATGGCGGCCAGCTATTAAAAGGTCCTGGAGATGGTATGTCTGATAACATTCCAGCTAAAATAGGACAACACCAGCCAGCTCGCTTGGCTGACGGAGAATTCGTGGTTCCAGCAGATGTAGTTAGCCATCTAGGTAATGGCTCAACTGACGCTGGAGCTAAACAGTTGTACGCAATGATGGATCGCATTCGCAAAGCCCGTACTGGCAACAAGAAGCAGGGCAAGCAAATTAACCCATCTAAGTTTTTACCACAAGGATAAATTATGGGTTCACTCTTTTCACCCCAAGGTATACCGAATACCCCAACATCGCAACAGATATCAAGCGGTTCAATTCAGCCATGGGCGCAACCCTATGTATTTGGGTACCTAAATAATGCCCAAAACTTAGTTAATAACGCTCAGCCTACTCAGTTTCAGCAACAAGTTTGGAATACTGCACAAGGCACCGGAACTCCAAGTCAGTTTGGTGCTGGCAGTGATTTAGCAAATCAAGCTGGTCAAGGTCAATTAAGCACTGCTCCACAAGCATTACAGTATGGACAACAAGGTGCAAACATTGGATCTCAGGGCACGGGCATTGGTGCATTAGGCATGGGATACGGAATGAATGCTGGCGCTAATTATGCGCAGCAAGCTACTAACCCGTCGGCGGTTGGTGCTTATATGAACCCATACATCCAGCAATCACTTGCTCCACAGTTACAGTTACTGAATCAACAGCAACAATTAGGCGCTCAACAAATTGCTGGACAAGCTACAGGTCAAGGCGCATTTGGCGGTAATCGTGCTACTTTAGCTCAAGGACTAAACAATCAAAACTACGCATTGGCTGAGCAACAAGCTATCGGTCAAGGTTACAACACTGCATTCCAACAAGCTCAACAAGCTCAACAGTTTGGTGCTAATCTTGGTTTACAGGGCGCAACACAAGGTACTCAACTTGGATTGCAGGGTCTTGGAACCGCATTGCAAGGACAACAGGTTGGTCTCCAAGGAGTTCAAGGCGCCCAACAAGGTTACACTGGTGCTACTCAAGCTGGTGCTGCATTAGGTAATATTGGCGCACAACAAGGCCAATATCAGTTGGGTTTATTGGGATTACAAAACCAGATTGCAAATCAACAGTACAACTTACCATTTCAGAATCAACAATACATGCAAGGTATGTTGTCTGGCTTGCCAATTTCTTCTACAACTACCCAAGGTTATCAAGCTGCTCCAAACGTTGTATCTCAATTGGCTGGCCTTGGAACTGCAGGTCTTGGCGGTTATGCCTTATACAATGCATTAAGCAGCCCTACAACAGCGGCAGCAGGATATAAAAAAGGCGGTAAGGTTGGCAGTGACTTAGCTGACATTCAACTTCATAATTTAGTAGGTTAAGCATGAACATTTCTCAGTTATCAGAGCAACTCAAAGACGTTCCACAAAACACGCTTATTGGTTACGCAAAGAATCCTAATAGCGTAGTGCCACAGTTTTTGGCGTTAGCTGAGATTCAGCGCCGTCAACAATTGAGCGCACAGACTCAACCTCCTCAGTCTACTGTTGCTAATGATGTACTGACACAAGCGACTGCACCACAAGTTGATCCTGCCTTAGTAAGAGCGCAGATGATGCAACGTGCGCAACAACCACAACCAGAACAGCCTCAAGCAGAACAAATGGCTCAACAACTTCCAGAGAACCAACCTGGCGTTGCTCAGTTACCATCTGGCATGGGTCAAGGTTTTGCCTCTGGCGGCATTGTAGCTTTTGCTGGCGGTGGTTTAAATGATGATGAAGAAGATGACGATGATCGTGAAATGGCTAGACTTTTTCCAGAATCTAGCATCAGCCTAGATGACATTATGGCTATTCCAAAAGGAATTGGCGCTGGCATTAAAGACTTAGTAAGCAAGTTGCCACAGTCTTATGAAGCAACGAAAGCAGCCCAAGAAACTGCGTCTCCACGTGGATCACATAAGTATGAATCTGCAGTATTAGAAGAGGCTAAACGTCAAGGCGTAGATCCTAACCTTGCATTGCATGTTTTGTACAAAGAAACTGGTAATCTAAAAGATCCAGAGAATGCTCGTTCTAAGGCGGGCGCTATTGGGATTATGCAGTTAATGCCTAAAACTGCTGCTGGTCTAGGTGTAAACCCTATGGATCCTATGGAAAACATCCGTGGCGGCGTTAGCTATCTCAAGCAAATGGCAGACAAATACAAAGACAATCGTATTGCCGCTGCTGCTTACAATGCTGGCCCTGGTAACGTGGACAAAGCTCTTAAACGTTCTGGTGGTTTAGATACATTATCAGGTGAAACCCGTAACTATATTGCTGGTTTAGCACAAGGCGGCGATGTTAAGAGCTATGCTGGAAATGGTCCAGATGGTAGCGATGTACAAGACGATAGCTTAAAAGATAACGAATACTTAAATCGTAGTCGTGGTGTTGTAGAAGGCGTTAAAAGTTTAGGATCAAATATCTCTGATGCGCTAACTACGCCAAAAAACTATGACCTATACGACATGTATCAGCGCAACATTGGCCGTCCATTTGCTGCTGGTGTAGATCGTTTTGTTAATGAGCCTCTTGAATCTCAAGCAGAAAAATTCCGTAGCTATTCAATGACGCCAAACAAAACACCAACAGTTGGTTTTGATGTCCCTGCTGGTTCTAACACACCAGTTCCTACTGCTCCAGCAACACCATCACCATACGGTTCTAGCGAGGATGCTCGTTTGCATGCACGTTATCCATCACCTGTTACTAGATCTCCTGCTGCTCCTAGCCAGCAAGATTGGCAAAACTTTGACCAAGCTTCTGCATTGTTCCAAGCAGAGAACGCAAATAAAACGCCTACACCTGGTGCAGATGAAACATTAAATCGTCCAGATACAGTGTTAGATGAGCTTAAGCAAAGCATTAAAGATCAAGCTACACAACTTGCTAAACAAGGAAAAATTAATGCTGCATTGTCATTAATGCAAACTGGCTTTGGCATGATGGCATCTAAGTCTCCATATGCTTTAGGTGGTATTGGCGAAGGCGCACAGTCTGGTATTGGTACATATGCAGCCCTGAACAAACAACAACAAGAAGGTATGAAGGATTTGTTGGCTTCTCGACTTGGCCTTTACAAGTATGGCGAGTACTCCAAAAATGCAGCAAAAGATTATGCATTAAAAGAAAAAGCATATGCAGATCGCCTTGGTATGTCTCAGGCTGAACTTGAGTACAAAATTGGAGAAGGCGCCCGTAAAGAGCGTGAATACAACCAAACACATTTGTTAAATGTAGACAAGATTCTTTCTGCAGATATAGATAAAAATAATTATGATATGACTCCAGAGCAAAAACGAGCTGCCGTATACGCACATCCGATGTATAGAGATGCAGCTATCAAAGCTGGTATTGATATGTCACAATTGATGGGTGGCGCTCCAGCGGTAGGTACCGTTAAAGGCGGATACAAATTTAAAGGCGGAAACCCTAACGATCAGAATAACTGGGAAAAAGTTTAATGGAACTTAAACCGTGGGAGGAGTCCTATGGGGCTGCTGAGAAAGCTCCATGGGAAGAAGATTACTTTGGAGCAGCAAAGCCTTCAGAAAAACGTGATACTGGGTTTACTGGAGCCGCCAAATCAACCATAGAGCGCATGAAGGGCGAAACTGCTCTGACTGCTGGCAAGATTGGCCTGATGGACACAAAAGCTGCAGAAGATTATGCTGCACAGCAAGAAGCAAAAGCCCGTCAAATGTTCCAGCCTACACAAGAAGGTTGGACTCAAGCTCCCGTTACCAAGTTTAAAGAACTATTAGGTGGATCATTACCATATGTAGCTGCTCCATTGGCTGCTGGTGCTGCTGCCGCATTCCTTCCAGAGGCTGCCGCTATTGGCGGTATTGGTGCCGCTACATTAGCTGGCGTAGGTGCTGGCACTGCTCAATATGTGGGTACTGGATTATCCCGTCAAATGGAAACTGGCAAAAGCTTAGCTGATACTAGCTTGCTCAATGCCGGAGCTGCTGCGTTTGGCGAAGCATTGTTAGATCGTGTATCTTTTGGCGCCCTACCTGGAATCAGAAAGATTTTCCAAACGGCTGGTAAAGATATTGGAGAAGACGTCCTTAAAGAAGTAGCTAAAAAAGGAATCATGTCTTCCGCTGGTGAGTTGGCTTTAGCTGGTGTTAAAGGCGCTACCGTAGAAGGCGCAACTGAAGCGGCACAACAATTTTTGGAACGTTTACAGGCAGGGTTATCTCTAACAGATAAGGCTGCTCGTGATGAGTACTTTGATAACTTCATTGGCGGCGCAGTATTGGGCGGTACATTAGCAGCCCCTGGTCATGTGACTGAGAAAATGTTTGGCCCTAAAACAACGGCCAGAACAGAACAAGAAGCACCTGCTCCCAAAGCATCCGAGATATTCCCAACTGCAGAGCCAGTAACATCTGCTGGATTAGAGCCTATTGCTGCTCCCGTTCCTCCTATGCCTATAGAGCGCAAAGAAGCGCCTGCAGCGGTTCCTGAGCCTGCTCCTATACCAACACCAGCACCTGCTGCTGTAACGCCTCCTGCGCCCCCTGTAGAGCTTCCTGCAGCCCCTCCTGCTCCTACAGTACAACCATTCCAGCCATCTGAAATGCCTTCTGGCGCAGTGTTGCAAAACCGCAACAGAAACACTCCAGCATCCATTTCGCAGATGAATCAAATTGCTTCAGCTCCAGACTATGATCGTGTAAGCTTTTCCAAAGATTTTAATAACGGCGCTCCAGTGGTTAGCGGCGCTATGGATATTTCTCCAGCCCAACTAGGTAAGCAATCTGTAGCTACAACCATAAATGGACGCAAGATTCCAGTTCAGTATGCCGTTATTGAGGCGCATGAAGTGTTGCCTTCTAACAACGCTGATGGCTCTGTTAATCCAGCCCATGGCGATACAAACTATCCTGGTATGCAAGCAATTGCTGGTAATGGTCGAGTTGCTGGTTTGCAGGCCGCTTATCAACGTGGCACTGCAGAAGCATATAAAGCAGAGATGTCTAAGGACGATACCCACGGCATCAACCCAGAAGTCATTAAAGGTATGGCTAATCCTATCTTGGTTAGGGTTATGCCACAAAATGAGATTACTCCAGACATTGCAGATATTTCTAATACTGCCAGCAATGCTGAGTTGTCTGCAGTTGAGCAGGCTAAGAATGACGTAAACCGTTTTGACTTTACAGGATTAAAGTTCAATGACTCTGGAGATCTAACACCAGACTCAGTGTATGGATTTGTAAAGTCCATGCCAACAACAGAACAGAATAAGTTGATGGATGAGAAGGGCGCACCTACTCGTCAGGCAGTAGAGCGTTTAGATAACGCTATCTTCCAAAAGGCATATAACAGCGACAACCTGATTAATTTGGTAGCCCAAGCCCAGGATCCAGAAGCTAAACTGGTATTAAAGGGATTGCGTGAAGCAGCACCTGTCATGGCCAGATTAGAAGGTACTGAGTTTGATATTCGTCCGCAAATCATTCAGGCTGCTGAAATGGCAGTCAATGCAAGACGTCAGGGTATACCCTTATCTGAGATGCTGAAGAATGCTGATATGACTTTGGATCCTAATACGGTCAAAGTAATGCAAGTATTGGCTGAGAATGCCCGCTCTGGTAAGCGTATTGCAGAACGTCTAAACAAGCTTGGTAATACTGCACTTAACGAAGTAGAGCAGGGTGGCGTTGACATGTTTGGTGAGCGCCCAGCCCGCACAATGGATCAAGTGTTTGACGAAGGCCTAGCACCAGAACCAGAGTTATTTGAACGTGCAACACCGTTTACTGACAAGTTTATTGCAGAAGAGAAAGAGCTTGCTAAAAAGTTACGTAAAGCCCTCGATGACATGGGATTACATAACGTTGCTCTGCGCCTAGAAGATACACTGCATGAGATCAGGGATGGCAAAGCATCTCCTATTAACGGTTATTATTTCCAAAAGCTGATTAACTTATCTTTATCTGGTTCTAATATGTTTAGAACCATGAGCCACGAAGCACTTCATGCTATGCGTGATCTTGGATTCTTTTCAGATGCCGATTGGAAGTTGCTAACAGACAAAGCTAAGTCTACTTGGATGAAGAAGTACAACATTGCTGAAGACTACGCCGATAAGAGCAAAGAGATCCAGTACGAAGAAGCTATTGCTAAAGCATTTGCAGACCATCAAACCTTAGCTCCCAAAGAGAAATCGATTATGGCTAAGGCTATCAATATTCTTAAGCGTATTGGTAACGTACTGCGTGGCGCTGGATATAGAACTGCTCATGACGTATTTACTGAAGCAGCCGCTGGTAAGTTTACAGAAACTAAGGCACCGTCTGCAGCAATGGTAAATGAATATGCAAGCAAATCCGCAGTATTAACACCAGAAAGATTAAAAAGCTTATATTCACATTATTCTGACTGGGAAGATCCTAGCACAACAAAAGGTTACATTGGATATGTAAATCCAAAAGATTTTTTGGCTGCCACTACTACAAAAGAATACTTAAAAACTTTAGAAAAAGAATCTACCCCACTAGATATAAAGCAACTTGCTGAAGAGTCTCAGGAAATATTTTTAAACATTACAGAACCAAAGTCTTATGGATCAACCGTCAGAGGTCACGAAGGAAGACATAGGATGATTGCCTTAATGAGGGCTGGTGTTGAAAAGGTTCCTGTTGTTTTTAATGCTAGAACATGGATAGATAACGCAAAACCAATTAGTGTTATGAGGGTTGGTGGACAAGAATTTAACGTTTACGATAAAGAAGGCAACCAATCAACAGAAAAAGGTACAGGCTTTCTTGCAGAAGACTTAATTCCTTTAAGTAAAAATTACAAGCAAGAAGTATTTGATACATTTGTTAAGCCTTTTTCAGATGTTCGTTTTGAGCGCACCAACGCTCCTCCTAAAACATTTACTAAGATTGCTCCGCAGCAAACCGCTGGTGAGAAGCTGCAGACTATTAATTCCAACATTCAAAGCGCTTGGAATGATTCAGATAACTGGACCAGACTACGCAATGAGTGGATTGATCCTAACTCTGGCTTAACCAAGAGTTTACAGTCATTACCAGTGTTTAACTCCAAAGGTCAGCTCCGTGCTGATATGTTGAATCACTCTCAGGCCCAAAGTATTAACTTGATTAAGAACGGCCTGTTAACTGGTATGCCAGTGCTGAATAAGGACGGATCCATCGTTATTGACGAAAGCGAAAACAACTTAGCCCGCACACAAACTATCGCTGATAGCATTGATAATAACTCCTATGTTAAGTCTTCTGGACTATCAGGACGCTCCTACATTGCTGAGATTGCCCGTGCGCTGCGTGGTAAAGAGATTATGGAAGAGGATGCTGCCCGCCGTAAGCTTGGTATCCAGCAGCTCAAAGAGGCTAAGGAAGCCATTAAAGCAGCCCAAGAAGCCCGTGACGAAGGCCGCTCTATTACAGAGATCCGCAATCATTTAAACCGTGCTAAGGACTTACGCAAACAAGGCTACCTCAATAAGTCTATGAACCGTGAGTTGCAGATTGATCAGGCTCAGATTGATTGGGCAGAGAAGCAACTCAAGAACGTACCAGAAGTAAAACAAATTCTGGATATCTGGAAGAACGTAAACGATAGCTTGGTTAAGTTATGGGAAAGCGTTGGCCTATTGACCAAGGATCAAGCTGATTATTACCTTAGCAAGAAGTCATACGTGCCACTTTTTAAATCCCGTGAAGACTTAAGCGATAAGCCTACTGGATACGGCGGAACTGGTCTGAAGACTGCTAAAGAACTTAAACGTCTAAAGGGCGCTGAGATTGACCGTAACATCTGGGAAAACGTAGAGAAGCACTATGCCTCTATGGTTGCCTCTGCTTACCAGAATCAGACCCGTAAAGTTGGTACAGATCAGTTAAAGTCTTTGGGATTGGCTGAGATTGGTAAAGCAGATGATCCAAGAGTTAACCTACGTTATCGTGATCCAAGTAATGAGTTTGCTGATAACCAGGGCATAGTCCATGCAATCATTGAGAATCCAAACGACTTAGCTGCGTTCCAGATGATGCACTATGAGTTAGGGCCGCTAATGAAGAGTATGGCTGCGGCCAACCAAGTATTACGTGCTGGTGCCTTGTTAAACCCTATGTTCTGGATTAAACAGTTAATCCGTGATCCGGTGCATGCAACCTTGGTTACAGATAGCGGTATCGTTACTCCATTTCATGCAGCCAAAGGTTACTTAGATATTTTGCGTGGTGACTCTAGAGAAGCTGGCATTCTTTCTAGGGCTGGCGTTATCGGTCAGATGGATTCAACGATTGATATCCATGACTTCTTAAAACAGGTCGGCATGGAAAAGAAAGAGCCGTCAATATTAAGTAAAGCTATTCATAAAGCGATGAAGTTTCACGAAGCTTCTGATGCTGCAACCCGTGTAGCGCTCTTTAAAGATCAAGAGAAAAAAGCTTTAGCCATGGGCATGAGCAAAGAAGATGCAGTGAACTACGCTGTATTTAAGGCCCGTGAATCCATTAACTTTGCTATCCATGGTACTTCTCCAATCTTGAATAACTTGCGCAATATGATTCCATTCTTATCTGCGTCTATTAACAGTTTGGATACCGTATATCGTGCCGCTACTGGTTATGGATTGCCACCTGCAGAGAAGAAGGCTGCGCAGATGCTATTCGTTAAGCGGGCGCTAATGATGTCTGTTATGGCTACAGCATATGCAATGATGTACCAAGGCGATGACGATTACAAGAAGCTGCCTGATTACACCAAAGACAATAACTTCCTATTGCCTAACCCATTTGGTGACGGCCATACATTTATCAAGATTCCAGTACCGTTTGAAGTTGGTTTCTTGTTTAAGACTATTCCTGAAGCTACAGTTCGCTATATGGCTGGTAACAGTACAGGCAAGGAAGTCCTTGGTTCATATCTAAGCGGTATTACCAACACCATTCCAGGCAACGGTATCCTATTGCCACAAGCAGTAAAGCCAGCATTTGAAGTGGTTACTAACCATTCATTCTTTACGCACCGTCCGATTGAGTCAGTTGGTGAGCAGAACCTACCAGTTGCTATGCGTGGCGCCCGTGCATCTGAAGTGTCTAAACAATTAAGCGCATTAGGATTAGATAAGGTTGGATTGTCTCCAGCTAAGATTGATTATTTAATCCAAGGATATACCGCTGAGCTAGGTTCATTTACTACCAATATGGCAAGTTCTGCTGTTGACTTAGCTACAGGTACAGAACGTACTGCAAAGAATATCGAAGAGATGCCATTCTTTAAGTCGTTTATGACTAACCCTAAAGCAAGTAAGGCTATTGCTGATTTTTATGATTTAGAGCATACCGCCCAAGAAACGGTTAATGAGTTTAATCAGTATAAAAAATTTGGTGAAGCTGAGAAGATTAAAGAATTGATGGCTAATGAGCAGAACCGTAAGTTGATTGCGGCAGCTCCTGCTCTGCGTGGTATTCAGTCTCAAATGACTAATCTCCGCACCCAAATGAAGATGATTGATCAGAATCAAAAGATGGATCCTGAGTTACGCCGTCAAAGATTAAATGATTTACAGACTATCTATGAGAGATTAGCTTTGCAGGGTGACAAAATAGCAACAGCTATGAAGATAGAAAGATAAGGACTTTCCCTTATAAATCAAATAAATGTAGTGCATTCTTAAAATACTTATGGTAAAACCTTTCTAACCATAAGAGAGGAGTATTAAATGGCTGGATATTATTTAACTGACGAACAATGGATTGAGTCTTGGAATAAATTAGGCAGTCCAGAAGAGTTCTCAAAAGTCAATAAGATTGCAATTAGAAATGTTTATTCAAGACGTAGGAATATTGAAGCAAAGCATGGCATTCAATTGCCTACATTTGCCAGTCAAAATCCAGCTTATCTAAAGAAGATTCAACAAACCCCTGGCAATGCCCGTAGAGGAATTGATATTGAAAAGGGTAAAGTAGTTGTATTTAGCGATGCCCACTTCTGGCCCGGTGAAGTAACCACCGCATATAAAGCCCTATTAAAGATCATCAAAGAGTTCAAGCCTAAAGTAGTCGTGGCTAACGGCGATATTTTCGATGGCAGTCAGGCATCAAGACACGCCAGGATCGGCTGGGAAAAGACCCCAAGCGTCCGTGAGGAACTAGAGTCCTGTATAGAGATGATGGAAGGGATTGAGAAGGCTGCTAAAGGCGCTGAATTGATCTGGACGTTAGGCAACCATGACGCCCGCTTTGAAACGTTCCTATCGGCTCAAACAAGCATGTATGAGGGCGTATCAGGGTTTACCCTTAAAGATCACTTCCCATTATGGAAACCATGCTGGTCATTCTGGGTTAATGAAGATACCTGTATTAAACACCGCTGGAAAGGTGGTTTTGGAGCTGGTCGTGCCAATGCCCTTAATTCGGGCGTAAACATGGTTACAGGCCACACACACAATTTGGCAGTGCAACCTATTACCGATTACAACGGAACCCGCTATGGCATCCAAACGGGCTGCCTAGCAGATCCTAATGGCGAACAGTTTATGGCCTATACAGAAGATGCCCCAAAGGACTGGAGATCAGGGTTTGCCCTACTGTCTTTTGAGCGTGGTAGACTAATGCTTCCAGAGCTTATCCAAGTCTGCGGAGAATCGGAATTTGAATTTAGAGGATGTATAAACCAGTGCTAACCAAGTATTGTTATAAGTGCAAAGAAACTAAACCTATAGACCTTTTTGGCAAGAATAAAAGCAAAAAGGATGGTTTAGCTACTGAATGCCGACCATGCAAAAGTCATGGCGATAAGCAATATTATCAAGCAAATGCAGATCAGGTTAAACAAACTGTTGCCAAATATCGTGCTGAAAACCCGGACAAGGTTAGTCAAGTTAAAAAAGACTGGTACGAAATTAGTAAAGAGCGTGTTTATAGCAAGACCAATGCCTATAGAAAAGCAAACCCAGAAAAATCGCTGCAATATCAAAGAAAATATCAACAAGCTAATCGTGGCAAAAGAACCGCTTGGTTGGCAAAGTATAGGGCAGCTAGATTGCAGGCTACCCCACCTTGGTACGAAAAAGATTTGGTAGAGGCTGTATACATAAAAGCCAAAGAATGGGGCTTTGCCGTTGACCATGTCATACCTTTGCAGGGCGGTAATGTATGCGGGCTGCATTGCTGGTTAAACTTGCAGCTAATGGATCCAGTGCTTAATTCAAGCAAAGGAAATAGGCATCACGTATGAAACTTACCCCTGCCATCTTAAAGAACTTATATTGTGCAATCTATTGCATGAAGCCGTTCGATCGCTGGGCAATGCCCCTACCTGAAGAAATTAGCTTTGTTGTTGATCAAGACCCAGAGATTATGGGTACTTATTACTATGATGACGGTGGTGAGTTTGAGCATATCATCACCATCTCATCCAAAAAATGCGGTCATTTATCAACCGTTATCAGGGTCCTGTGCCATGAATGCGTCCACATGAGCAGACATAAGACACATCGTTGGACTCACCATGACGCTGAGTTTAGACGGCGCACTAAACGTATTTCTGACGAGCTTGGGTTTGATCCGCTCGAACTCTGATACATCATTTTCTACTTGGGTTTTCTCCCAGTTTCTTGTTGACTCGCTCCAGTAGCTCCTCCTGGGTAACGTTCCATTTATTTTCAAAACCTTTTGCACCCAATCCGTGAACGCCACTGTTTCCCCGATGGTGTTCCGGGCATAGCGGTATGACAGGGGATGAAGACCTTTTGCCACCAAACCGTCTGATGTGATGCAGTTCTGCTGGGCTACCTTCAAACCCAAGGACTGAGGAGCAGAGAATACATCCGAGTCTTGCAATCTGGTCAAATGCGATCTTTTCATCTTTGGTCATTTCAATTCAATCATTTTGCGGATATGCTCAGCAGCAATGTCAATTGCAGTAATAGCTTTAGGCTCTACCTTTACAACGTATCCATGGGCAATATGCCAGCCATAGTTAACATCCCTAACCAACATACCGTTATCCATGAGAAAACGGGTATGAGCGCCTATGGAAGCTCTCCCAAGGCCTACATTGATGTCAATTGACTTGACCCCTGGATTCTGTGCTATGAACTGCAATATCAGCGTTTTCTTGTCCATTGTAGAAATAATAGCTCCCGTCTTCTAAAACTTTATATTGTGGTGTCGACATTCCTGCCGCTTTAAGAGCTAGTATAACCTCTTCTAATTCATCCATGGTCTATTCCTTTTGGCTTGTGTGCAAAGCTTCTGCACGTCTGGAGGATCCTGTTTTGTAACCTCAGAACAGGCGTAAACCGACACCTCTGAATGCGTCTTAAATATAAACGCAAACAGAGTTATCAGCATCATCGTAGCTACTATTAATACCTTCATCAACTCTTGGTTCTTCTACGTTTTGGAACGATATCAACTATTCCACCGGTAACTTTTCTATCGGCTTCTAACTCTTCCAATAGTTCATCCGCAATAACAACAGCAGATTTTGCATTGCCGCAATTTACAAGAGCAAAACAAGCTGCTAGAAATCTCATATATTCTTTATCGTTTTCCATGTTGCTCCAGCATATCAATGCGCTCCACTAAAATGTCGCTTAATCTATCGTTACCAACCAATAGACTGGCCGCTTCTTTGGTTTCTCTGACAACCTTGGAGGCGTCTCGCAAACCCTTGTTGTAACCGCTAGTAAATTCATCTCCACCATCAAAGGCCGTGATCAAAGAATCTCTGATAAAAGCAGATGCCCTACGACTCTTGGATAGATCCTTAAGCTTATTGATTAAAGCCTGTGGAAGATAAATGCTATACGGCTTTAGCAATTCTTCAGACATTTTTCCATTCCTTGTATTTAGCATTCAATGACTTCAGAAGATGCTGAGCATTCATATCAGTTTTGATGTCTGCTCTAGACCTAACACCTAGGTAAGATGTCAACCATTCAATGCAAGATGCCTCATTCTTTTCAAACAACTGACCATCATCAAATAGATAATCCCAAAAATCAGCATCCCTACATATCATTCCTGCTAACTTAACTAACTGGGATCCTGCAAACTCTTCACGGTTTAATGGTTTTTCCTCGTCTCCAAGGCGAACCATTACTACCATGTACCTAGCACCTACAAAATCCCGCATTAGCTCTTCTGGAAGTTCATCCGGATGGATAGCCAATGACATGACTATTCCATCCTTAGTCTGCTTTAGAGCTACCTTCTTGCCCTCAAACTGACTTGTTTCCATTTATAGCTTTCCTGAGAATAAGAACACTAAGCGATCCCAAAAGGTAAAGCTAGAGTCAAGACGGGCAGCCGCCTTAAAATCTTTAATAACCTTTTCAAGAGATTCATTCTCTTTCATCTCAGCAGCCAAAGCTTCTTGCAATTGCTTAGAAAGCTTTTCCCAATCTACAGGCTGAGATCCACCAAGTTCAACCAGCTTCTTGATAGCCTCTTCACGAGCCTTGCCATCTACCAGTTTAGGCTTGTTCTTAGATCCTACAGGACGTCCACGCTTAGGAAGCTTAGCTTTAGCAACTTCTGCTAATGGGATCTTATATACTTTAGCAAAATCAACTTCAGATTTAGTTAGCTTTACCTTGCGAGCATTCTTAGCAACTACTGCTGGTTTCTTTTTGGTTACGCCCATGGATCTTTCTCCTCTTGTTTAGGTGCTGCATCTTTTTTAACGAATGTATCTACTGCAATAGATAGGAAGTTATTGCCTGCTTTAGACTGACGTTTCCAGCCAGACAACTTAATCTCTACCAAACCATCAGACTTAGACATCAAGTCTTTTAGGTATGCTGGATCAACCTTGATACTTCCAAAGAAATCTGGAGACTTCTCAGACTTACGAATGGTTGATGGGACTAATGAACCGCTATTTGGATACTCCATTTACTTCTCCTTTTTAAAAACTTGTCGTGCTGCTGTAAATTTAGCCATAAGGCCGTCATAAAACTCTTTATCTAACTCCTTAGCCCGGTCAAACAACGGACGGTTTACAGTAAAGATATTGAGTACATCTTCTTCTGAAGCCGTTAACTGGAGCAATGTCTCGCATCCTGCTTGGAACTCTTCCATCCACTGATCTGCAGTACCTTTGTCATTCACAGGCTTAAGAGTCCATGCACCTGGCAATGGAGCTTTTGAATCCAGTTTGATGCTGGCAACTACTGGCGTGGATTTAGCAGTAGCCACAGGCTTAGCGACTACTGCTTCAGGCTTTTTTGCTGGCTCATCCTTACCAGTCAATGGCTCTAATGCGTCATGCTCAACGATTTCAAAGGCGTTAACCCAGAGATAACGGCGCAGATATGTCTGTACCGCACCCAAGTTTTGGACGTCATGGCAGCCCTTTAAAGCGGCGCTAGACATGGGCGATGTAAACATAACGGATGTGCCATCTTCTGTATCCACAATTTGCAGGAATGCCATATCGTGGTTAAACGATACAATTCCACATAAGTCTAGGTTTGCGCAGATCTTTTGAATGGCAGGTAAGAAATCTCCCAACTCAAAGTACTTGTACCCAGCAAACTTATTGTGGCCTGACTTCTTTAGCTCCGTATTCTGCAACTTCATACGGGCTTCTTGTAACTTCTTATAAACGCTCATTTTGTTGCCTTTACTTTTAGTTGTAATCCATTGCTTGCAAGGGTGTCTTTAACGTCCTTAATCGACTTCTTACCCATATTGATAAACCTCATTAAATCGTTTTCAGTGTGTTCAAGCAAATGACCAATGGTGTATATTTGCTCTGCTTTTAGCACATTAATTGTTCTGTTACTAAAGTCAAAACCATTAAAAGGTTCATCAATCTCAACAGCATAATACTTATTGATGTCTTCTGGGGATTCTAAAAGCCTATCTTGAAGACTCTTTAACTGGGCAGCAGTAGACTCATACATATTTTTGTAACGGTTAAACAATACTTCTGCAAGATTATGTTTTTCCTGTTGCATATAAGATGCAAATTGAATAAATTCTTCTTCGCTACTAAGTTCAACATTAATTTTCATTTTAGATCCTCCTGTTGTGCTACTTCAATTAACTTTTCTGCGTAGTGCATGACTTTTCTGAGGTCGTCAACACCACCTTTTTCTCGCCATCTGGATATGTACTTGACAATATTACCTTCAAGGTATCCGAGGTTATTGGCAACAATGTAATCCCACGGCTGAATAGAATGCTTAGCATAGTGGTTTCCTCCTACTTGATGGCTATTGGCAGACATTTCTCTTTACCTCATGTGACTTATGCAGGACCCACTTATCACCCATCTCTTCAATACATTTCTTGATGGCTGATTCGTTGCGATCACGCATAGCTTCAATCTCTGCATCAGACATACGGCCGTAGTAGATAGTATCTTTGACTGGATACCAAACCTTAGTCTGCCCAAAAAACTCTTTCTCAAAACTATCCATTAACTTTTTAAACATTTTCTTGCTCCTCTTTGTAAAGTTTGTACTGCTCACAAAACTCATTGACTTGGCAGAAGTTCTCACATCGAGTTCTCTCGCCCTTACGGGTCTCTATATAGAATCCTTTGCCCAATTTCTCTACTGCTTCTTCTGCTTCTTGCATCGTTACATGTAACGACTTTGCTCTTACTGCTCCGTCTTTCTTAACTGCGTAGACCGGATCTTTTTCCCACATTTCGGCAGACGTGCAGGGCGGTAAGACTGCTCCAGTTTCCTCTGCGAAACGGGCTTCGGAATGTACACGAATGCGTTCACGGATGTATGCTTCACGCTTGTCCATACTCCATATAGGAATTTCAATTGCGACAACGCCAGACCTTGGATAGTTGGCACGAATTTTTGATTCTCTCGCACTAAAGTCTCGTAAGAATGCAATGATTTTAAGGCCGGTAATTGGAGCGCCCTTAATCTTTTCAACCAACCATGCGTATACATTTAACTGCTCCTCCCATTCAGGTTTAGGATTCTGAACGGACCAGACTCCTACGTTTTTGTAATCGTTAATTTCAATACCTTCATCGGTGACAATCTGCAGGTCAATGGCACCAGAGACATTCCAGCCATCAAACTCTGCAAACAAACGTTCTTCAACGATATGGTTAGCGTCAGCACCCTTCTCCAAGATGTTATGCAATGCAGTACCAGACATCGAATAGAGCATCTCTGATACGTCAACAGAAATCTGATCATCGTATTTCTTGCGCAATATGGAGATCTTTGGGCTTCCCATCATCTCTGTTACGGATAGATGTGCATTACCCTTTGAGTATTGCGGGCGCTTAACTACATTTACCAGAGTCTCTGGTAAGTTGTACTTATTGGTGATTATCATTTTGTTTATCCAACCACCATTTGAGATCAATCAAGGTAACAATCAAATCATTTACTGCTGCTTTAGATTCTTTGTACTTCTTATTTGTCAACAGTTTTTCTAATTCTTTCCTACCTGTTTGTAATTCAATAATAACTTGTGCGTAATCAATCATCATTTCCTCTTATTTGCTATAACCTTTGCGGTTGCCTTCGTTATCGTAATAGTTTTTTGTACCGCTTGGTGTTATTGTTTCATAACCAATACGGCTCCCGCTATTATCGTAAACCCCAGTATCTGAATGTATATTCAGTTGGCTGTTCTTCCAGTTGTATGGAGAATTGCTCCAAGTCATCGAATTGTTTTCCGAGTTCAATTCCGAGTTCTTCCAGTTGTACGGGGAGTTCTCCCAAGTAGTCACCTGCGAATAGCTGCACGTAGATGCAGTAATCAATAAGACCACTAATAGTTTTTTCATTGTATTTCCTCATTTTAAATAATGCACAAACCCCGCTAAATAGAATAACACTGCTACTGCTTCCACCAAAAACAAAGGCATATCTCTTTGGATAATTCCCGCCGTTGTCCATAGCGCACTACCAATCAAGCTAAGCACAATATTTGCTGGATAGATATTGAAACTTGTTAGTCCAATACCAGCCAAACAAAGTATCGTGCCAGCCCACTTAATCATCTAAAACCCGAAATCCTCGGCGAAAAGACAAACGTTGCTTCATAGCGTCTTTGAGGTACAACATTAGGATCGACCAAAGCACGTATATTCCAGCCCAGGTTAACCATAAAGCACCGACTAAAGCCAATGGGAACAATAAGAACAAATTGAAATAATCCAGCAGCCTTAACGAGTAGGTGCCCCGCTTTCGCATTATCATTATCTTTAATCTCCCTATCTCCGCTCCATACTGCTGGAGTTAAACCATCAATCACTTTAAGACCATAGCTATAGGCTGGATTACGCCACAGCCACAGTACTTGCGCCCAGTAGGTATGTCCATGTAAGGTCTGGAACGTATGATCGCCCCAAAGGTTGTTATCGGGCGTCTGGAACCAGTTTAACCATGTAGGTAACCAAGGCCCTGGACCATAGCCACCACCGTTATCTAACGGACCATCCTTAATACTGGCAAACAATGGCAAGATCGGTGCAATGATCATTGCTATTAGGGTTACTACCAATGAGACAGGAACCATTAAAATATAGCGTAAGTACATAATTAGCTCCTTGGAAGTGCGCCTGAGAAACCGTAAGTACCAGTATGGGTAAACTGCGCCCATGGTGCTGCGTAGACTTTAAAGCCAGCCTCACGAGCAATCTTGCAGAAGTGATAGTCTTCTGACAATAAACGGTTAGATTTTTCTTCAATGCTGGTAGCAAAGAACTCTTTGATGATCTTAACTTCACGAACGGTATCAACGGCGTGGTACATATCGTTGGTATAGCTAGGAACTTTGTCTAGCAAAGCTTCAAATACCTTACGCTTGATGAGCATAAAGCCTGTACCGCCGTTAGCAATCTCCAATGGCTCACTGATAGGGCCGCTAGTGGTTTGCTCACCTTGTGGTAAATTTACAACAAAGGCTCCTGTGTACTGGTGCAGCTCTTGTGGAGGTACGCCACGCTTAACCGCAGCCGTTACTTCTACCCAGTTGATCTCTTTCTTTGGATACAGACCGCAGATGATGTCCTTGTCAGCACGAACCATGGCTGGGATATCGGCTGGATTAAAGCCAATGTCAGCGTCAATAAACATCAGATGGGTAGCATCAGACTTGAGGAAGTCATAAGCCATGCTATTTCTAGCACGGGTAATCAATGACTCATTCATCATAAAGCTATAGTACATCTGCATCTGGTTCTGGCCACATACACCAACCAACTGCATAATGGCAGATGCATACATACCAGTACACATACCGCCGTACATTGGTGTAGCTACAAATAATGCCGTTTTTGGTGCTTGTTTTACTACTAATTGTTTGTCTTTTTTAAAGCTCATTTATTTCTCCAAGGTAGGGGTTGATTATATGCTTTCTTCATTTGTTCATTGCCTTCTCTAAACATTTGATGTAATCGTTCGGGCGCTCGGTAATTAACTGTAGCCTCGCCTGTGCATCCAAAGGAAGGCAGATGTTTGGCGGCAGCATTATAGAATTGGCGGTCTGCACCCCATTGCCCATAGAAAGCATGAGCAATATTGACCAGATACTCACGCTTAAAGCAATAGCAATTAGTATCGACAAAATTGAGTAAATGATCGTAAAACGCTGGGTAGCGACCGAGTGACTCGCAATCATCGTCAAGAACATATTGTCCTCGTTCATCACAGATTCTCCTCAAAGAGTAAGACCACATTAGGTCTTTAGATTTAATTTTATTAATCATGGTTTCTACATGATTAGGTTCAAACCAATTATCCTCATCCAAAAATAGAATGTAATCAGCGTTTACCATTAGTGGCATAGCGGCATAGACTCGGTGTCCGTACCAGCCATTACCGCCTACGTTTTCGGGTAGGGTGATTGTTTTTAAGTTATCGGGGTAGTCAATGGCAACATCTTTGCACCCATCAAGAACCAGCAAATGTTCAGTAGGCACAGTTTGGTTTGCCACACTAACCACCGCTTTCTCTAGCGTGTCTTTCCCAGTAGTCGGGGTAATGACCATTACTCTCATTTACTATCCTTCCATGCTTTCCATTCTTGATACTCAATCCATCTATCGGCGGATGTTTTTGTACCAAGAATTACCCCCCACAAAATCATTAATATATATGTTGCAAATAATTCAAACCAATGAATAGTAATCATGCTAACTCCGTTACATTCTCACAAGACTTGCATATACTGCACTTGTTGAAACCATCGGCCTCATTCATCTCAATAATGTCTTGTAAGGGTTTACCCTGCATAATCTCTTCATAAGACTGGGTAAGCAGATTACCGATCACATGCTTGAGGTTGTAGTCCATGCAGCATAGAACGACATCACCGTTCGGCAGTAGCACATTTCGATCATAGAACGGCGTACTCTTGCACGTTAAAGCAAAGGTATTCATCGGCGTCAGGCTGATTGGCTGGCCTGCTACTTGCTCAGCATTCAGGCTATCTGCTCTGGTATGACCAACCCAACCTGGCAACTTACCTACAAATCCCTGTAACTCTGGATGGACGATGCCATTCTTATCCATAGTCATAGCACCAACACCGCATGGAACCTTGGTGTGGGACATAATGGCTGCAGCTCGTTGCCATTCCTCGCCATTCTTCCAGCCCTTCATATTACCGTTGGCGTCTGGGAGGTGGAGCATAATCACTTCGACTTGGTTAGGATGCTCTTCCAAGACTTTACGGACTCGCTCAGGATCTGTCATGCCGTACAGGGTTGTGTATATAGCAACGTTATATCCCATATATAAAGTCTCTTCTAGCATCGCCGTACACTCAGGATTAGCCCAAGGCTCAGACATGCCAGAGAAATCAATACGGGTGTCTTTTGGCAGCTTTACGAGCATCTTTGTGTAATCGGTCTGCGTCATGTACTTGGTATCTTTGCCGTAGTTATCCCGTAAGTTTTCTTGGGGGCAGAATGTACACATCAGCGGGCAGCCGATCATCGTGGTCAACTCCATAACTGGACCATCTGAATGCTGGATTCCGTATTTTTCTCTCATTTATTCTCCGTACATGGATGGTGGAAGTGGACGATCATCTTTGTCTAAAACATTAGGCTGATCTAATGGGTGTGGAAACTGGGTGCAATAACCTTCCGGTGCAGCCCGATCCTTACGCAATAGCGTTAGTTCAAATACTGTAGGAATCAGAATTCCATCAACTTCAATGAACGGGCAGTTATTGTTTGGATGGTTATGTACTACATGGAAGTCCGCCAATAGCTTTGCAAAGAAAGTATTTGCGCATTCCCAAGCAATCGGGTTATTGAACCAAGATTCTGCGTGATGGACTTCAATAGCGATAATCCTAAAGCGGCGCAAGATGTCTATTGGTGTAGCCAAGATGGTTTGATACTCAGCACCCTCAATATCCATCTGCAATATCAGATCACCCTCGGTGGCTTTATTGCGCACCCAAAACTCAAGGGTCATGTAGTCGCCGTCATTTACAGCACCCAAAAACTTCTTCTCAAAAGACAGCATTCTAAAGTTTTCAGGAGGCGCATCCACAGACGCATCTGCTAAATGGGATAGAATGCCACGACAAACCAAGTCTTTCTCAAAATTGGCAGTAACATCAACTCCAGGAGAAAAGCATGTAGATATTCCAGACAAGTCATCCGGCAATAAGTAGCCACCATCGTTTTGACCGCCAACACGGATCAATGGGTACTTGGTTTTAACTGGGTGTAAAGACTTTAAAAGCTCTTTGAATTGATCAATCATTTAACTATGCTCCGCACAAAGGCAACTGCGTTATCTAAAGTTGGGGCTTCCCATAAGAGCGGTCTATTGTACATATCCTCATAGATCTCTTTGCTCTCATCAATAGCTTGAATGGCTGTAACGAACCAGTCCATGTCTTTGGTATTCATGTAATTAAGATAAGCACCTTCATGGAAGTCGCAGTCTACTGACATGGTTCCGCTATAGATTGGGATCGTGCCGCCAGCGTATGCATCAATTAACTTCTCAGTTACGTAGCCGTCATAGATAGAGTTCTCAGGGCATAAGCAGAACTTATAGTCCTTGAGCAAATCAAACTTGGAAGCTCTTAATGCACGACCAAACATATTGCCATAGCCATGTACGGGTTTATACCTAGATATAGAGTTGTACAGGTTTACCCTTAGTCCTTCTGGATTGCCGGCAATCATGGCGCAGAAGTTAGTCTTGGTTGACCAGTCCAGTTTGCGTGGCTTAGTCAACGGCTCAATAGGAATCAGCGGCTCGTACCCATGATTGTGGTGGTTGTCATTTCTAGGTTTCTGTTCAAATCCATCCCATGCTAGCCGAGCATACCAAAGTGGAAGCCTAAAATTCCTACCGCCATAAGTATCCCAATCAAAAGAAAGGCTATGACCATAAGCAGTGTAACTAGGTCGTATATTTTCTCCGATGTACGCAAGCGTTTTAGCAGGGTCGGTATAGACATTTCCAAATACTGAGGTAACAACAAGGTTAGCATCGTGTGGGTTATCAGTATAAGTAAGGTCAGGAAAACAAGCACGGAAAAAGAAATCAAAAAAGTCTCCATCAAACGCTCCATCCCAAAAGTTAACTACACATATTTTTTTCATTTCTTTTTACCTTTCTTTGGCGCATCTTCTACTTTTTGTAGTGCCATAATATCTACCGCCAGCTCCTCAAGCTCTTCACTATATTGCTGGAGTATCTCTGCTGCAGCCCACAATGCACCGCTCTCAGCGTTATCTGTAACCTTTTCAGCCACCAATTCCACAATCATTGATGCACTATGGATCTTGTATCCAATCTCGCTAACTCGGTTAGCCTTCTCCCACAATCCATTCATTGACTTCCTCCTTGATGGGTTTAAAAATATAAAACAACTCTCCGTTGTTTTTTTCAATAATCTTGCGTTGCTTTTTTACATCACCTTCATGGTCTTTTAGATACCAAGTAATGGTGTTGTCTAGCTTGAATGGTTCATCTTTGCGCTTACGCATCGCTTCTGCCTTTCATAAACAGAAAGACTGCATAGCAAGCTACAAACACCAGTACCGCAACAATAAGCTCTATCATTTCTCTTGTGCCTTTCTTAGTATTGCTCTAGCAAAATGCAATTCACAAAAATCTCCATTGTTTCGCAACCTTCTTTCAACATCGAGTATTTCCTCATTTGTTAGTGTCTTTGGCTCATAAGACTCATTTAATTGGTCATTCCAAAATCTAATAACTTCTGTTTCACTATTAGGCAAAAATACATCAACGAAACAGTTAT
>JGI26470J50227_1000150_pt1 | contig 33228 bp, 35 predicted proteins | sample FreactTroBogLake_FD_50227 | JGI IMG/M metagenome (IMG submission 50227)
ATGTTGTTTAGGGTTGGAAGACCGCAAGCCAAAGTTAATTAACTTACAAGTGATTGACCATCTTGAAGGCACATGGATTCCACTCTACACCCATCCAGCAAAAGAATCAAAAGCAAAGGATAGGTTTTCTAACTATGAATCAATCTGCCTTCAATGTGGCACAACTATCTACAAACCAGCGTTCAAGACACTAACAGATGAGGAAATAAGACAGATTGCCGTTGAATGTGGTTTTATAAATGGGTAAAGTATATAAACATTACAACGACTATACGGAGCAGAATGTTCTTAGTGCTATTGGTACTACCCCTTTGCTTGGAACTTTGGGCTTTTATTGGAAAGATGGGTTGGATTACGAAACAGTTGACCCTGAAACTATTGAGGAGTTGATAGAGTTTAATACTGCTGAAGATATATACGATGTCGCAGAGTTTAAAGAAGTGATGAAAGATGTTTTAGATTCTTTAACTCGTAGAGAAAGAAAAGTATTAAGGTTGCGTTTTGGTATTGGTATGAACCACGATTACACATTAGAAGAAGTTGCTAAACTTATGGATTTATCAAAGGAGCGTGTACGTCAGCTAGAAGCTAAAGCTTTAAGAAAGATGCGACATTACAGCAGGACTTGTCAGTTAATAGATTACACAGATATATAGGAAACAAAATGGTTGATTACACAGAATACTTACTAAGAGCAAAACGTCTAATACATGACGTTGAAATTTTAATGAATGAAAGACGTACAGAAGAAGCGTTCATGGCTCTTTATAACTTGCACGTAGAAATTAAGTTAATGGCTAATGCAATACGTACAGCAGAGGGTGGCATTTACCATGAATGATAATGATTTGAGAGATTGTTTTGCGATGTTTGCTATGTGTGGAATTGTAAGTAGAGAAGTAAGCGATTTAAGTCAAATACCATACTACGCAATAAACGCCTACAAAATGGCAGATGCCATGCTTGAAGCACGCAAACCAAAAGAAGAAACAGGTATAACTGCAGTTAAACGAGTAAGGAAAACAAAATGAGTAGCTGGTTGATTGCAGTTATCGGGGTTGTATATCTTGTGGTTGCAGTAGATTTGTATCGTAAGGGTCAAGTGGGCTTATCAATTGCTTTTCTAGGCTACGCTTTGGGTAACGTAGGTTTATTTTTGGAGGCAAAATGAGCACAATGACAAGAACAGAACTAGTTGAAATACTAGAACAAGGGTTAAAAGCGTTTAAGTTATCAGGTGCTAATGCTCCTGACTACGAAGTTTTACCCGATGGGTCTGTGCTATTTCACTATATGCCAACAGAAGAACTAGAAAGATACGTGGAGCAATTAAGAGGATATGAATAAATTAGCCGATGCATTTGACAAATGGTGGAGGCAAGTTAAGAAGGACAAGGCTTGCAAACAAGCGGAAGATAAGGTAGCAGCAATTTTTATTAGCGGATGGAGGGCATGTGAAATGTCAATGAGAGATGGTGGTAAAGGTGATACACCAAGACCTTTGGGTGTGAGTATGGAAGAGTTTGACAAAAACTTTAACTTAGTCTTTGGTAAAAAAGAAAAAAAAGTTAGTAACATAAATGTTACTGTTGAAGCCGACCAAGACGAACAACAAGTAACAGTAACTAAAACGTGGGAGTTTTAATATGAAATGGATATGTATAATAGGTATAGTAATAGGATGCGCAGTATATTTAGCTTTTCCACCTAAAGCTTTTGCGGATATCATTATTATTCAAGGGCCAGGCGGCGTGCAAGAAGGCACAATTATTACGTTTCCAGCCCCGCCAACTTGGAAATAAAAATGACTAAAGTTACTTGGTCTTATAGCAGCTTAAAGACTTTCCAACAATGCCCTAAGAAGTATTACCACTTGAAGATTGCTAAAGATATTAAGCAGGAAGATACAGTGCATACAATTTATGGTAAGGAAGTTCATAAGGCAGCAGAAGATTATATTAAAGAGGGTACACCCGTACCTGAAAAATACTCTTATGTATTAGAAACCCTTGATGCTTTGAAATCTATACCGGGCGAAAAGTACTGCGAGATTGAATTAGGAATAAGGAAAACTTCAGATGGTAAATATGTTACGTGCAGTTTTGATGATTCTAATTATTGGTGGCATGGTATCGCTGATTTGCTTATTGTAAACGGGGATGAAGCCTATTTAGTTGACTACAAGACTAGCAAAAATGCAAAGTATGCTGATACTAAGCAGTTAGATTACATGGCGTCGGCAGTATTTTTAAAGTTTCCACAAGTGCTGACAATTAAATCAGCCCTGATATTTGTAGTAAGTAAGGAGTTTGTTAAAAAAGAGCATAGTTCGATGCACAAATATGCCTACCTTACGTCAGTTGAACCTGACTTAAAACGGTTGGAAAAAGCCATAGAAACAGGGGTATGGAATCCAGTAACAGGCCCATTATGTGGTTGGTGCCCAGTTAAATCATGCGTACATAATAAGGAAAAGAAATCGTGGAACTAGATAATCAAGCACTAGATGCTGCTTTAATTTTGGAAGAAAAGCTAAAGGAGCGTGTAAAAACAGTCGTGCAATCGGTAGTAATTAACGTAATTGGCAAAGAAATTCATGCTGCCATAGAACGTGAAAAACAAGCTATGATAACGGAAATTACCCTTTCTATAGGAAAAGCTTTACAATCTATAGAGAAAGATGGGCGAGTACCCCTATGGGAAACTAACCCTTTTGTTACTAATATACCTGACTTCATTCCAGTAAATACTGAGGGTGAACCAATAGAAATAGTAGGAATGGAAAATGCCTTACAAGAACCCAGCAGACCGCAAGTATAAACAAGCCGCTAAATACGAGGACTCACCCGAGCAAGTTAAAAACAGGGAAGCTCGTAACAAGGCACGTTCGGAACTAGCTAAAAAAGGTAAAGTAACTAAAGGCGATGGAAAAGATGTTGACCATATCAAACCCCTTAGTAAGGGGGGTGCAAACACTGAGGGTAATCTGCGGATTAAATCCGCAAGTGCAAACCGTTCTTTCAGCAGAAACTCAGACCACACAATCAAAAAGAACAAACCAAAAAATGGCGCAAATTGAAACTGACTACGACTGGCCAGGGCAATATAAACCGTTTAACCACCAAAAAATAACAGCAGCGTTTCTCACAGAACACCCAAAAGCATTTTGCTTTAACGAACAAGGTACAGGAAAAACCGCATCAGTTATTTGGGCAGCGGACTACTTAATGAGTTTAGGGTTAGTTAAACGAGTTTTAGTTGTATGCCCCCTATCTATTATGAAATCCGCATGGCAGAACGATTTGTTTAAGTTTGCGTGCCATCGTTCTTGCGACATAGCTTATGGGGATAAAAAGAAGCGCGCTAAAATTATTGAAAGTAGCGCTGAATTTATAATTATTAACTTTGACGGCTTAGCTATTGTGCAAGAAGAAATAGCTGCGGGTGGGTTTGATTTAATTGTAGTGGATGAGGCAAGCGCATATAAAAACGTATCAACAGAGCGCTGGAAGATACTGCGGGATTTGTGTAAAGAGATTAAAGGTCTATGGATGCTTACAGGCACCCCAGCCGCACAGTCCCCAGTTGACGCCTATGGCCTTGCTAAACTAATCAACCCAGATGGAGTTCCTAAATTCTTTGGTTCTTTCCGTGACCAAGTTATGTATAAAGCAGGCATGTACCGTTGGGTTCCTAAATCCAATGCACAAGATGTAGTACACCAAGCACTGCAACCCGCTATCCGTTTTGAAAAGAACCAATGCTTAGATTTGCCCGATGTAACTTTTGTAGAACGTGATGCACCCCTTACCCCCCAGCAAAAGAAGTATTACCAAAAGCTGAAGAACGATATGATTATCCAAGCTGCTGGTGAAGAAATCAGTTCGGCAAATGCTGCTACAAGTATTAATAAATTGTTACAAATTTCAGGTGGTGCGGTATATACCGATACTAAAGAAGTTGTAGAGTTTGATGTATCTAACCGCTTACAAGTAGTTAAAGAAGTTATTGACGAGGCATCCCACAAAGTTCTCGTATTTGTGCCCTTCACGCATACCATAGAGCTGCTAAAAGAATATCTTACTAAACACGGGATTAAAAACGATACCATCAATGGGCAGGTTCCAGTAGCTAGGCGTAATACAATTATTCAGGACTTCCAAGATACTGATAATATTCAGGTTTTAATCATACAACCTCAGGCAGCATCACACGGGTTAACCCTAACCGCAGCTAATGTTATTATTTGGTATGCTCCTGTAATGAGTGTAGAAACATATCTACAAGCCAACGCCCGTATCAATAGGCCAGGCCAAAAGAACCCTATGACTATTGTGCATATCAAGGGTAGCGAGGTAGAAAGCAGACTTTATAGGATGCTTAGCAACAACATAGACAACCATACCCGTCTGATTGATTTATACCGCCAAGAAATAGAATAATTGTTTGACACAGTAAAGAAATATGGTATACTAACAGCTCTGAAAAGGAGCATGTAATGGAGCAAATATCAGCAGAAAAACTTGCAGACATCTATATAAAAATAAGAGATGCTAAGCAAGCTGAAGAGGAAAAGATGATGTCTAAGTTGGCGGAGTTTCAAGAGCAGCTAGATGTAATCTCAGAACAACTATTAGAGTTATGTAAGAGCCAAAATGCTAGCAGTATTAAAACTAAAGCGGGTACCGTAATTAAAAAGTTATCTACACGCTATTGGTCTACTGATTGGGATTCTATGCACAATTTTATTAAAGAACATGATGCTTTGGGTTTATTAGAGCAACGCATTCATCAAAGTAATATGAAACAATTTTTAGAGGAAAATCCTGAACTGATGCCACCGGGAGTTCAGGTCGATAGAAAATATACCGTGGTAGTTAGAAGGAGCTAATATGTCAGAAGCACAACAAGCAACACCAGAGCAAGAAGCAATGGCGCAAGCAATTCAGCAAGCGCAAAAACAAGCATATGAGGACATTCAAAGAAATGCCCAGCTTGAAGTTCAACTGCGTGGTAATTCTTTAAGCTTAGCGGTAGAAGCGCATAAGGAAAGCGTAGAGTATGTAGATGGAAAAGCTGAAGATATTACAAAAACAGCCGCAGTATTTTTAGAGTTCTTGAAAAAAGGAGAAGCATAAATGGCTAATATTTCTATATTTAACCAAGAAGTACCATCGTTCTTACAAGGCGCTAATGGCCTTAATGATTTAACTAAATCGCTTGCTGGTAAGATTAGCAGTGGTGGCAAGCGTATTTCTATTCGTGGCGGTGTATTCCGTAAGATTGTAGGTGGAGAAGAAGTTGGTAAGATTACTAGTCGTGAGTTAAATGTAATTATTGTTAATGCAGCTAAGGGCGTATCCCGTATTTATTACGCTGGTAAATATGACCCAAATGCAATCGTTCCCCCTACTTGTGTATCTAATGATGGCGTGCACCCCGATACTAAAGATGAAGGTCGTCAAAGCGATTCATGCGTAACATGCCCACAGAATATTGCTGGCTCTGGTAATGGCAATTCCCGTGCGTGTCGTTATACCCGTAAGATTGCAGTAATTTTAGAAGGCGATTCAACTGGTGATGTATATCAGCTACAACTCCCGTCTACTTCTATCTTTGGTAAAGGCGAAGGCAACGTACATCCGTTCGAAAGTTATATTAAATACGTAGCTGGTAATGGTCGTAACATTAATCAAATTGTTACACAGATTAGTTTGGATACAGATAGCGATACACCTAAGTTACTATTCTCCCCAGCACGTCATATCAATGAAGAAGAGTGGGCATTAGCGGCGGCGGCAGGTGATTCTTTAGAAGCTAAGAACGCTATTACTCTAACTGTTGCACAGACTGATGGCGTTAAAAAACCTGCATTATCTGCACCTGTTAAGAAGCCAGTAACACAAATGGAGCCAGATGAAGAAGTTTCTGAGCCAACTAAACGTGCTACCAAAAAGGTTGAAGTACCCCCTCCGGCCGGAAAGAAAAGTTTAGGTGATGTAATCAATGCTTGGAGTGCGGTAGACTAATGAGTCAAGGCTACAGCGTAAAGCTGGTCCAGTTAAATAAGCAAGCCGATAAAAAGAAGCTTGGGGTAAAACTTGGCAGGGAGTGTATACGGACTAGTATTTCTGTATCACAAGTTGCCAAGATTATCGGGGTTAGCCGAATGACTGTATATAATTGGTTCTCGGGTATTCATGACCCGCAAGCAATATATGAACCTGCAATTCAAGGTTTATTAGACCGGCTTTAATTTAATAGTTTTGTACATATGACGAGAGGACGCTAAACCCTCTCCGATTGTGTTCCTTTGAGAGATATAAGATGACGATTGACCTTTTAGATACAGTGCTTCCCCAAGAGGGATGGTTTGCTGTACTTGGCATTAAAGGTAAATACGTAAAACAAAAGCTAGTACAGACACGTGAAGAAGTAAATAAAATATCAGAAAAGTTTGTTGCAGAAGGGCGAGATGTATATTTTGGTGTTGCCAAATATGAAACAGGTGACAGCAGAGAACAAGAAAACGTAAGAGCATTAAAAGCTTTTTGGCTAGATATTGACTGCGGCCCTACCAAAGCAGAGGTAAACGAAAAAACTGGAAGACCCGATGGCTACATTGACCAAGCTACGGGTATGCAAAAGCTTCTAGAGTTTATGGAGTTAGTTGGTTTACCACCAGCTACTATTGTTAACTCAGGTAGGGGGTTGCATGTATATTGGCCACTCACTGAGGAAGTTACCCCAGACCTTTGGATTCCAGTTGCTAAGCGTTTTAAAGATTTATGCCTTAAACAAAACTTTTATGTAGACCCAGCCGTGTTTGAGACCGCTAGAGTTTTGCGGATACCTGGAACATTTAACTTTAAACAAGACCCACCACTTGAAGTTAAAGTAATAACGGAAAGCGAACCAGTAACTTATGATAGTTTCAAAGAGTTATTTGGGGTACCCGATATAGTACCCATAGAGTTTGCACCTAGTAAAGGCGAACTTAATGAGTTTACTAAGTCTTTATTAGGTAACAAGATTCAACGTTTTAAAAATATTATGATTCGTGGTGAGAATGGTTGTCAGCAGCTTAATTATGCTTATGAAAACCAAGACTCAATCAGCGAACCTTTATGGTGGTCTGCACTAACCGTAGCTAATGTGTGCGTAGATAGGCAAGTTGCTATTCACATGATGTCTAGTAACCACCCTGACTATGATGCAAGGGCTACTGAGGCTAAAGCTTCCCAGCAAAAAGAAGGTAAGGGCGGCCCTCATACCTGTGCAACTTTTGAAAAACATAACCCAGGTGGTTGTGATGGCTGCAAATGGAAAGGCAAAATCACCGGACCGATTGCACTTAGTTCTGAAATTAACGAAGCCAAGTACGAAGATAACAAGGTGGAAATTAAAGAGGGTGTAGTAGAAGTTATCCCAGAATATCCAAAACCTTATTTACGTGGAATTAATGGCGGGATTTATGTCTCCCCATCTGGGGATGAAGTAGAACCTACTTGTGTATATGAACACGACTTATATGTTTTAAAGCTGATGATGGACCCATCTGCTGGAATGTGCGCATTGATGAAGTTAATCCTGCCGCATGATGGCATGAAAGAGTTTGTTGTGCCTTTAGAAACTATATCGGTACCAGAGGAATTAAAAAGAGAACTAGCAACAAAAGGGGTTGCATGTACACCAACGCAGATGAAGCATCTAGCCGCTTTCATTATGTCGTTTGTTAAAAATTTGCAATACAAAAGGAAATCAGAAATTATGAGAACACAGTTTGGTTGGGCTGATAAGGACAGTAAGTTCATTATCGGCGATAGGGAAATTAGTAAAGACGGAACGTATGGTAGCCCAGCATCTGTAGATACCAAAGCTATTGCACAGCATATGGTTCCGCACGGTACGTATGAGGAATGGCGTGAGGTATTTACTATGTATTCCTTGCCAGGATTAGAACCTCATGCGTTTGCTGCCCTTACTGCCTTTGGCGCACCCCTATTTAAGTTTACTGGGCTTAAAGGGGCAATCATTAACGTCATCTATAAGTTTGGCGGTACAGGCAAGTCTACAACGTTGTTTATGTGCAACAGTGTGTATGGACATCCCGAGTCTTTATCATCGGTCTGGAAGGACACAAATAACGCCAAGATGCAACGTTTGGGTGTAATGAATAACCTACCCTATACCATTGACGAAATCACCAATATAACCCCCGCAGACTTCTCAGATTTGGCTTATGGTATGTCGCAAGGCAGGGCCAAAGACCGCATGAAGGGGGCAACCAATGAGTTGCGCGAAAACAACACTACTTGGCAGACGATGTCCCTAGCCAGCGCTAATGCTTCGTTCTACGAAAAGCTAGGTTCTGCTAAGGCCGGTGCCAATGCCGAGATGTTACGCCTATTTGAGTACACCATACCTCCCAGTAATGTTATTTCCACAGAAGACGGCAAGCGTTTATTTGACCGCCAACTTAAGGAAAACTATGGTCATGCAGGGGATATATACATTAAATGGCTTGTTGGCAATTTAGAAGAAGCCGTACAAGGTATGCTTGATATTCAACGTAAGATTGATGCAGATTTAAGGTTAACCCCGCCAGAGCGTTTCTGGTCTGCCGTAGCCGCATGTAATTTAGCTGGTGGTTTATTTGCAAAGCGCCTAGGACTACATGACTACAACATGGGTGAAATTTTTAAATGGACCTGCAAAACTATTCAAGGGATGCGTGAAGAGATTAAACCCCCTACAGAAACCGCAGTATCTGTAGTTGGAGACTATATTAACCGCCACATGCAGAATATTCTGGTAGTAAAAGCCGATGTGGATAAGCGCACCGCAGCACACTCTTTACCAACTTTAGAACCTAAAGGTGAGCTGCTTATTCGTTATGAACCCGATACAAAGTTAATGTATTTGGTAACTCGTGAGTTTAAACATGATTGTGTGGAGCGCCAGACCAACTACAAAGATACTTTAAAAGAACTGGAGATAAAGGGGTTTTTTAAAGGACCTAACAATAAACGTATGTCTAAAGGGATGAAGATTACTTCTCCTGCAGTAGCATCATTGGTATTTGACTGCTCTACGGGTTTATTAGATATGGATGGATTAATTGCACCGGAGATTCAGAATGCTGATAGGGAAGCTTAGTTATAACATTAACTGGCAAAATTTTAAACCGGGGATGTCGTTCTTTGTCCCTTGTTTAAATTGTATGCAAGCTAAGCAGGATATAGCTCGTACTGCTAAAAGGCTAAAGATGCATATTTTGATGAAAGTTAGCATCGAAAACGACATCAGGGGTATTCGTGTCTGGAGAGTTTAGGGTATACTCTAGGGGCAGACCACGTCTGCTTTTCCTTGGAAGAAGCTCCTTCCTACCCTCTTTATCCCCGCCTAGTGCGGGGATTTTTTACTTTTTAGGTACTGGGGCAGCTTGCTTTAGTGTCGGAATAAAGTAAGGCATTAAATCTTCAGATGGAATTCGTACACCTTTATACGTCATAGCACGTTTATCTAAAGCAGAATCTAAGACATTGCTTAGAGTATCGGCAGTAATAAGAAGTTTATCCATACCAGGATATTTATTATTAAACTGTCGCACTTGGTTAATGACAGGTTGTAAATCCTTTTTACTACCATCAAAGTTTTTATTTAATATAGCGTCGTCTAAACGTTGTAAGATTTTAGTTCTATCTTGCTCTGCTTTAATATATTCGCCTTTAAGTTCGTATCCTACTTCTTGCAAACGTGCTACTTTAGTTGGGGCAAGACCAGTTGCTTGAGCCATTACATTGGCTGCAGTTATATCTTCTGGTTTAACAATCATATCCCCAGCTTTAGTTTTGGCGCCTTCCATACCTAGACGGGTGGCAGCTAGTTGATTTTTAAAGAAAGCGGGTAGTAACTTTTCTAGGCCTCGTTCTATATGTCCGTTTTCAAATTCATCTAATGCACCAATTTGCCCAGCAATAGTAGAAATACCAGGACCTAAATTAGATAGTAAAAAGTTTTGAAACCAACCCTGGTCTGTTTTAGAAGGAGTTGGGTTACGGAACCATAAATTATCAAAAGATGTACGTGAACCTACATTCATATCAGTTAGTTCTGATATCGGGCCGTGGAGTATAACATCACTTAATCTATGCGGACCACCGGCACCGGGTATGTATATCTCACCAAAATAATCATTTAAAAATTGACGGAAACGTAAATCTGCATTTGCATAGACTAGAGGATTTTTAGCACGACGTTTGCGTTTTTCTTCGTCATCATTATCTGGATTATCCAAAGCTTCGACTATTGCTCCTACCACACTATATAATGGCATACCTTTGAGACCGTGGAACATAGCACCCATCATCAAAGTACCGGTAAGGATTGCACCACATTTAGCTGCTTCTTTAGGGTCACTAATTGCTTTAGCAATCATATTGTATCCATGACGGATAAAGAAGCTAGACATAGTCATAGCGTACATCTTAAATTGAAAAATGACAGGTAAATATTTAAAGAGTTCTGGGCGTTCCATTGCATCATATCGACCCATATTATCTTGAACCATAGCAACAGCTGCATCAATAGCTTTATCAAAATCCTTGGTCTTATCATAAGCCAATTCAAAAGTCATCATTGAAGCTTGTTCTCTACTTAGACGTTCAGCCCCACTAAATAAACCCGACATAATATTGGCAGTAATACGCAATGCTTTTTTAGGAATACCAGTATAAGAGTTCATGGGTGTACGCCCACGCTGAGAAAGTAAGTTGCTTTCAGTAAAGGTAAATATCCCACGCTCTCTAAGTTCGTTAAAAGCTTTTCTTAAAGTTGGATTATTTCTAATCCGTGCAGAACCACCAAGAGATACATTAACGCTAGGTATATTATCGTGAGTCATTTTAGCATCAACTTTAAGGGTTTCCCAAAGTTTAGAATAGGCTGCAAGTTTTGCAGCGCTTGCACCAACCCCATAATCAACAGCAAGTGTAGGCATCACCATAACGGGTATGGCAGTCATTTGAACTACTGCAGAAGCTACGCCAGTAAGGAGCATATAGTATGCATAACGAGTAACTGCAGAACTAATTGCATTAGGCGTGTTAGGGTTAACTACTTCTCCAGCTCTACGCTCAATAGCGTCAATAAACAAACCTAATTTTGCTTGGTCTGGGTTACCTGCGAGACTATCTCTAGCTGCGGATACGGCTGTGCTTATCTGGTCCGCATATTTTAGTTTAGGCGCTTGACTAGCCATGCGATACGCAGACTCGGTGAAGTTGCGGAATATGTCGGCACTAAAACCAGTTACATTTTCTGCGTGCATAAACTGTTTGCGAATGCTTCTTTCTGGCATAGTCATAAGCCAGGTTTGATAAAGGTCATCTTTTAGACTTTCTTTATCGGTAAAATCTGCTTTATCAATAATTTCAAACATATTTTTAAGCAGTTTACTTTCACCCATAGTTGCATTACGTAGAGAAGTAATATCATTACCTTCGCTAAATATTTGGCGTTCTAATAGGTCTTCTACAGTAGTGCCTAATTTTCTTGCACGTTTGAGTTTATATTGTTCTCTTTCCGCTACAGTATCAAATAAATGGAAAGCTATATCTTTACCAGTTTCACGTAACCATACAGCACCGTGCCGCATGAATGGGAAGTACTCAGTAATGTTATCCTTCTCCTGCATCTTACGAATTTCAGCCATTAGTTGGCCTTTAGGAGTACTTTCATCGCTAGCATCGCCAGGTAATTCTTTTAAACGCTCAATGCGTTCGTCAAGAAGATTACGGGTTAATGTAAAGTTGTCTTTATAAAATTGACGAACCTTTTTATACATCTCTTGGCCGCCTTCAACCTTACCTAACTTTTCCCACGCATCGTAAACAATATTAATGCCGTTTGTACGTTTAGTAATTTCAGCTTTTAATGCGGGAATACTAGCCGCATCAGTAGCAGGGTCCTTGATTTTTGTTTCAAGCTCTTTAATACGTTTATCGTTTTTAATAGCCTCTACAGCAGTTGCATGTGCATCGGGGGTAACTTCTTTAAGGCGAGCTAAGTGCATAGCATTACCAAGGATACGCATGTTATCTTTTTTGTTACTAATAAAACGAGCTAACTCATCCGCTTTTTTAGCATATGCCGCCAACATACTACTACGCATAGCAGACATTTTTTGAGTCATATTATCTACAATCTTCATACCAGGGATTTCATCCCCTTTCCAACGAATAAGGTCAGAAGTACGTAGAGTTTTTATTATCTGCGCAACTGAGAATTGGTCCATACCCTTATAGTGCGCAGTTAAATAGTCTTTAAAGTCCTCAAAGTTATGACCCTCAGTAACAAGATTGCCTACCCCCTCAGTAACATCCTGGGCTTCATTACTGGTATTTATCTTTTGAACATCTTTATCAATTTTAATTTGCTTTGGTTTTTTAGCCCGTGCCAAACTAACACCCTCTTGCACAGGACCTTGCAGTTCATACTTCATTAGGCTTTCGGATACAAGAATTAAATCCTGCAATGCAGAAGTGTGGTTTTTATCCATGTTAAATAAATCACGGATAGCATTTACGAAGCCCCTAAATAAAGACCGGAATGCACCAGGTTGACCAGCTATTATTTCACCTTTAGACTCTAATAAGAATTGTTGCATAGCATCAGTTGTCATGCCATACGTTACAAATTCTTTTAAGTCTTCAAAACCATCAGTGATATCAAATATTTCTTGTACTTCACGACTAATTGGTAAACGTAAAAATAAACGGTCAGCATACTCATTGCGTGCATTGTCCATAGTCTTATGCAAGGCATCCATAGCAGCTTGTAATTTAACTGGTACGTTTTTACCCTCCATGCTTATGTATTCGTTAATACGTGCATTGATTGCAGCATGTAGTGCTTCATGTAAGAAAACAGTATTATTTGTACCTTGGTAATTCATATTACCAAATTGAGCACTACGTAAGAAAATGGTTCTTACTTTTTGGCCGTTTTCTTTATACGTCGCATACATACCATTAGCGCCGTTGAACTCACTCTTTAAAGTTTTATCTTCTTCACCAGCTATTTTTTTATTAGGTATATCATTTTCAGACCGAACAATTACAAGGTTGACCCCTTTGAGGAAGGGCTGTAAACGACGAGCTAAAAACTTTTCAAAAGCTGTACCATTTTCAAGTATATGTTTAATAGCTTGCTGAGTAGTTTTAAACCCTTCGTATTTTGGGTTACGCTCAGTATTAGTAGTTTGTTTAGCCTTAGATACTTGAGCCTGGCCTTGCTTTTTTCTTAACTCAATACGTTGTTGTAGTGCTGTTTGTTCTTGAGGCATAATAGACGGATGTGCCAATGCTTCTTTGGCTTTTCTACCCCCAGCATTATCTCTTTGTGGACCTTTAGAAATTTCATGCAAAGTATCTATAGCCTGATTACGTCTAGACCTATGTTGCATACTGGCATCAAGATAAGCTGCTTGATTTGGGAAATTCCCTTGCTCTGGTGCTGGTTGTTCAAGAACCGCTGCAGCTGCATTAACGTCCCTAATAGCATCTTTATTTGTTTTTTGATTTTGTTTAGAAGTTAGTTGGGCTTGGGCAATTTGTTCTGGGGTTTTTTCTACGGCTTTACGGCCACCACCACGCTTGCCTTTAGTTGCAACTGGTATAGTTACTGCGGGTGTGGGTTCAGGTGTAATCGTTTCTGTAGGGGCGGCTGTAATTGGTGTAGCTGCAACAGATTTAAAACCAGCTTCATACGCTGCTTTTGCTTTGCCTTTAAACCCTTCTGCATATTTACTACCATCAAACCCTTGGGCAGCATCATAAGCGCCCATTGAATAAGCGTCTACTTGTTTTTGTACGGCTGGAGCAGGGGTACTATAAGTAAAAGTACCGTCTGGGTTTTGTGTTTTAGGAACACCGTATAAATCAAAAGCTTTTGTATTGGCTTGATTTCTTATTTGTATTGGTGTTAATGCACTTGGTTGAGCCGCTTGCACAGCCTCTGTTCGTACTCCAGGGACTCCAGTAGCCCCGACAACATTTGCCAATCCTGCAGGTTGAGGTGCCGCAGGGTTTCCGGTAAGCTCAGGTCCATTTTGAGACATAGAAATGCTTGGCTGATTTGTTCCGGGGACAACTCCAGTACTCTGCTCTGTTCCATGTTGTATTTCCTCTAATACTAATTTACGGGCGTCCTCTAATGGTACACCAAGTTCAGCCGCTTTAGTCTCTACTTGTTTTTCTATTTCTGGGTTAGCTTCAGAAGTAGGTTGGATAGGCGCAGCAGCTTTAGCTTCCGCTTGTTTTTCCGCAGTATCTAGTGGTACTGGTGCAATAGGTGTACCCGCTGCACTAATAATAGGTGGCGTAGCAGCAGGTGCAGCTTGCTGTTCTTGTGGTGGAAGTGGTACACTAGGTTGTGGTTGTTGGTTATTTTGTGGTTGTTGATTAGCTTGTGCAAGTTCTTGTTGTTTAGTTTTAAATGTACCAACAGCTTCTACTGGAGCACCAGCAATTTCACCAATACCTTCTTCAATAACAGACAGTGGGTCAACTTGTTGATTAGAGGCAATAGAACCTAATGCTTCACCACCCATACCATACAATGCTTGAATACTAACTTCTTTACCTGTATCTTTAAGAGCGGCTTTTAATGCACCTTTTTCAAGGTCTTTCATAAGCGAACTAGCAGCGTGGCCAGCTTGCCCTGCAGAAGCTGCATCAAATAGACCAATTACACCTGATTTAACAGAAGCTTTTTCCCAAGCCTCTTGGTGTGGCATACCTTGTGAACGAAGGTCAGCATATTCACTACCAAATTCCATAAATGCAGACGAAGCACCTACAGCACCGGAGGCCACGGTAGGGTTAAATCCACCAAATCTAGCAGCTAAAGCAGTAGCACCCATAGCTAAAGAAGTCGGTAAAGATTCTAAAGCTACGTTTCCTATCCACCCTGGAATATGTTCTGCATTACTTGCAATTTCATGACCCGTAGCCTGGAGTTTATCCATGAAATCTGCATTGTTATATGTGTCTGACTGTCTTAAAGTAGTAAGCTTTGCGACTAATGGGTTGACACCATACTCTTTTTCTATTGCTTTTTTCTCAACGCCCTGGTCCGCTATCGTTTGCATCTTGTCAACAATAGCTTTATCACGAGCAGTAATTTTATCTAATTCACTAGCGGGTGCTTTTTCATAGTATTCACCGTACTTCTCTTTATCTGCCGCTTGTAGCTCCATTAAGCTAGCAATTTGATTTTGCACTAGTGCGGACTTAAGATTTACAAAACCTTTTTTGGCCGAGCCAATAGTTTCTTGGCTGGGGGTAACTAAGTCTGCAATAGTATCTATTACGCCTGGAGCTTTATTGGGTGCGCCCGATACCGTTACTGAACCTTGAGGTTCTTGCCCCTGTTCAGATACTTCTCCTGTATAAGGAGCATATGCCTGTTGTTTAGGGGCTTCTATTTCTCCTGTATAAGGAGCATATGCCTCTGCTTTAGGCGCTTCTATTTCACCAGTATATTTTTCAAAAGCCACAGTAAGTCCTTATTTAGGAACTACCATTGTACCATCAGGCATTTTATAAACTGGTTTAGTAGTCCCCGGTACATACCCCGCAAATGTACCACCTGGAGGGCCGTTCATTACGGATGGACCAGCATTAGGACCAGCGGAACCTGAAGTACTAGGAGCAGGAGCGCTACCAACACCCGGACGAGCCGCATTTTGTTGGGTTTGCCCAGCCAACACTTTATTTCTTGCATCAATTTGGGCAATAATATCTTGCTTTTCTTTTTCAGTATCTGCGCCATATAACTTCATGCGCAAGTCTTTTAATATAGCGTCATCTTTTTGCGCAGTATTAATTGCTTGTGCTACAGCTGCCCCACTATAGGACTTCTCATCTTGTAATGCTTGACTACGTGCAGCTGCTTTAAATTGAGCTAATTCTGCTGGAGTAAACTGAGACTCTGGTTTTCCACCCAGCATATTTTCGTAGTAAATCTTTGTAGACTCGTCTGTTTTTGCTGTTGCTTTATTAGCTGCAATATTAGCCGCAGCTAGGGCAGAACCAGCATGGATACGAGCAGCTTCAATAGTTGCATTAGCTTGAGTTTCAGACATGCCTAAATGCATGAGGCGGTCTTTCTCTTTGTTAACATCCTCAGAAGCATTCTTAGCAATTGCAAGCTTATCTTTGTAGTCCATATTACCAACATCAAACTGAGCTTTAGCAAACGCCATTTCACTAGCTTTACGTTCTTTAACATCAGCCATATGACCTTCAATAGCAGGATTAGCGCCTTTAATATTTTCTTGCCAAAATGGTGAACGACCAATCATACCAAGACCCGCTTGAATAGTGCGCCACGCATCTTGTTTATCGGCTTCTTGAGGAGTGCCTCTTAAATCTTGTAGAGTTTTTAAGTAATCTGCACCGGCTGTGTTTTTGCCTAGTAACTGCTCATATTGCTGGTAATTTCTAGCTAAGTCGGATTGTTGTGGTGCAGTAGTTTGTCCACTTACGCCACCTTCTGCGTCTTCCATGTCTTGTGTTTTACCTGCATCACCACCCGCACCAAACGCTACAATACCACCACCAGCTGCATTAAATGTAGTCTGGCCTGATGGGGCTGCGCCAATACCGGGGGCACGCATTTGTTGACGGAAAGCCTGTTGGCTTAGTGCTGCCTGAATAGTTTGTGGGTCTGTAGGAGGTTGGGTCTTTTGAGCTAGTTGTTGGTCTGGTAGTGCACCCAACATATAGTCTAGCTTTTGAGCAGGTACCCCGCTTGCAATACCACCTGTAGCCATCTTCTTAGTCTTAATTATGCCGCCTTTTGCAACTTTAGCAAGCTGTGCTGCACCAATTGCTGCTGTGCCCGCACCCATTAAAGTTGATGCCGTACTTGGGGCTGCCGTATAATTAGTTTGTGTAGATGATGTTGGAACGCCAGTATATAAACCTTCCAAGTTATACGCTTGCTGCATTGGGTAGTTCTGTGAATTAGCGTAGTTCTGCATAGCCTGATTAATAACAGACTGTTGGTTGGCTTGTTGCTGTGCGCCCAACTGGTTTTGTGTATTAATAATGCTTGTATCAGCTGCAAGTTGTTGCGTGCCAAGATTGCCCAAATTAGCTGCTTGTTGACCCGCACCAGTGTATCCAGCTTGCGCAGCGTTAACACCTTGAAGACCAATTTGAGCACCTTGCATACCTTGTGCTGTACCTTGCAATGCTGTATTGACACCTTGAAGACCGGTGTTTGCACCTTGAATACCAGTTTGATATAAGGAATTAGCTGCATTCATACCCTGTAAACCAATACCTGCGCCTTGCATAGCGGCTTGTTGGCCTTGAATACCTAGACCAGCACCTTGCATGCCAAGACTAGCAGCGTTCTGCATATTCTGATTAGCTACGTTATATGCTTGGTTGTATGCATTGCCAACTAGTTGGTTCTGTGCAAGCATTTGATTCTGTTGGTTTAACCCTTGAGTAACTGCTTGACGTCCACCACCAAACGCGCCTTGTTGAGTAGCCTGTCCTTGGTTTTGCGCATTAAGCATTCCAAACTGTTGTTGTTGCAATTGCAGAGCTGGGTTTAATGTAGCTTGCAAATACGGGTTCATATACCCTTGAACGGCTTGTGCATTTTGCGCATTTTGTCCATAACTTGCACCCTGTTGTGCACCCATAGCGCCATAGCCAGCACCACCTAAACCAGCTTGTATACCTAGTTGACCAATCCCAACTGCATTACCCGCTTGCCCTGCAGCTTGTTGACCAATACCAGCGCCCATTTGTCCATAGCCTAAACCACCCTGAGTACCGATGTTTGCTCCAGACTGACCATAACCAGCACCTAAAGTACCGTATTGATTTGCGGTATTGGCTGTACCATATAGCCCTTGACCAGCGGCAGTAGCCATAGCTGTAGCATCACCAAACTGGCCAGGCTCTTGTAAACCTGCAGCATATTGCTGTGCTTGCTGTTGTAATGGAGAAAACCCTGCTACCGCAGCTTGAGCTGCCGCCATTTGATTTGGCCCAATACCCGCACCATTTTCACCAAACGAAGTGTATCCTTCTTGTTGCCCTAAGTTAATTGTTCCATCTGGATTAACTGTTTGGTTGGGAAACTGGTTGGCCATTTGCTGAGCAATAATGGCGGATACTCCAGGTTGTGCCCATGGGGAAATAGCGGATACAGTTTGAGTTTGGCTAGTAGGTGCAGGAGATGAAGTAGAGCCACCGCCACCGCCACCGCCAAAAATAGAATTTACTATTCCGCCCATAATTTTTTCTCCACCAATATTGCTTTTTTTGCAAAGCCTACACGTTTATATAATCTAGCTGCCGATTCTCTAGCATGTGCTTGAATCTTAGTAGCCCCAAATTTTTTTAACAAGTCTTCTACTTGACCAAATACTTCTTTACCCGCAGCGCCTTTTCCAGCGGCGGATACAATTATTGCTATTTTACCAGTTGGGGAGTTATTAAATGCAATAACATACGCCCCTTTTGCTACACCTTCTTCGTCCACTATATTTAATAGCAACCAGTTACCCAAACCTAATTGTTGTTCCGCATCTTGTAAAGTGCAATCATCAGTAAATTGCAATGCTTCAGCAATAAAAGAACTTACCTGAGGAAAAGCCATAGGCATACATTTAGGTCCTATAGGGCGAACTAGTAGGGTCATTTTTTACGTTTGCGAATAGTTGAACCCAAACCACCTTTTGCCGCGGGAACTGAAGTATCTACACTAGGTGTTGAAGCAGTTTTATTAGTATATTCAGAAGAACTCATAAGCGCTTGTTGTACTTGTTGTGGCGTCATGGCCCCACTGGTTAGTTGCTGTGTCCAATACTGCATACCACCTGCATCTGGGGCGCGACCTAAAACACCATTATATGCGCTGGTTAAGTAATTCATTGCTTGAGATTGATTCATTGCACCAGTTGATGAACCAGTAGTACCCCCCGATTGTCCCATAGCTTGACGTAATGCATTAACATGTTGGGCTTCAGAAGAACCGGAAATGGCATTAGCAACATCTTGTGGGCTTGTACCGCTTTGAAGTTGCTTAGTCCAATAGTCCATTCCAGCTTGGTCAGGAGAACGACCCATAGCATTTAAATATTGTTGTTTTAAAAAAGTAGTATCGTTAGGTGCATATTGATTTAACATGTTGTTTCTATATGCTGCATATTGGTCGGTCATATTAGCAGGGGCTGGTTGTGCTTGCGCTGCTGCTTGTTGCATTGCCATATTAGATGGTGTTGGCGCATTCAAAGTTAATTGGGGTGAAGCCGCTGGCACTACGGGTTGTGTGGGTAGTTGAGCATTAATAGCTGGTACAGCGCCACCATCAGCAAACTTGGGCATATACTTGTCGGCTTTAATTTGTTTACCTTGTTTTTTAGTACCAGTACGAGCCATACGAACCTTATCCATCATCTGATAAAGTTTTTTAGCGCCAGCATCACTAGAGCCATTACCCAAGTGACTTACTACATCTGCTGGAATTACAAACTCAGAATCAGCAAGGCGAGCTGGTTGCTTGTGTCCAATCGAAGCGGGGATATCATCGCTCATGCCATCGCCTGGGCCTTTGAGCATACGACCACCATCAGAATAACTACCAAGATTACCACCTGCTGCATAGGTATTTGATTGGGTAGCGCCCCCCGCTGCATACTGTTGCGCTTGTTGTCCTGACACCGCTGCATTAGTTGGTACACCATACATATTAGTTAAAGGCTGATAATGGGAACCCAATACAGAATTCCATACATTAGTTTCAAATGGCGTATTTATACCTAAAGCAGCTTGTTCTGGGTTGTTTGCTATTGCTTGAATTTGATTAATTGGCAATGTAATTAAATCTTCTAATAAGCCACCACTACCATATTTTTTAACTTTAGCAATACCGCCCATAGCCATTTTTTGCTGTCCAGTATAAGGGTCAACTAATGTATCTGTAGGTGCAGATAAAACATCGCCTGGTACTGGAGTACTTAATGCGTTTGCATATTGATTACTATGCAGTCCAGGTTGCGGGAACATTTGGTTATTCCCCGTTGCTATACCATTAAGTTGTTGCTTAATTGGGCTAGTGTTTAATTCTACAGAACCACCATCTGCATACGAACGGTTTAAGTTCATAGGAGTAGCATTGTTATATGCATAGTTTAAATTTTTAGGCGGTGCATTATTTATAGCTGTAGTACTTGGAACCCCATATTTCTTTTGTTCTTGTGCCATTTGCATAAGCGTTAATGCGCCCAAACCAGTCATAATTGGATGGTCTTTAAATACTTGGTACCATGGTTGGCCAGGAGCACTTGAATTAGGGCTTATAGTTGCACTTTGGTCGCTTCCAGTCCACGGCTGATTGGTAGCTGGGTTTATATCACTTGCATTAGACGCACCCATTTGGTTTGCTACATTTTGTAAATCTGCGTTTAAATAAGTACTACCATTTGGTCCAACCATTTCAGTACCGTTATTAAGCAATGTACCTGGTGCCATATCAGACGTACCAGTTGGGGTAAGGTTGCTAAGTAAATTTGGGGTAGCATTAGTACTAGCATTCATCATGCCAGATGAAATAGGGTTCATTTGCCCTGGGGCTATAGCAGAACTGCTTAAATCTGGTGCAACTGTTGACGGTGCTGCACTGGAAAGGGTTGAAGTAACCGGGGCAACTTCTGAAGTTAATGCGCTTGGTACTGCAGTAGAACTTATTACCGTACCATCCACAGCGGCAGCAGCAGGAGCCATAGCATATCCAGCACCAGCACCAACAAGAGCACCAATACCAGCGCCGCCGAGAGCGTTGTTTAAAACACTCTTTCCACTAAGTGCGCCATAGAGACCACCACCTACTGCACCAGCGCCAGCACCAATAAGACCCCCACCAATAACGGTAGCTGCGGTAGCACCTAGAGCATCTGCACCAACTGCAGTACCTACTGCAAGAGCGACATCAACGAAAGCCATATTATTTCTCCTCTTCCAGCAACGGCTGGGGGTTTTCAACAAACATATTTTCTAATTTTTCAACATCGGTTTCTTCTGTTGCATAGATATTTTGGAATACAACAGTTTCAATTATGTAAGCCACTTTTCTTCCTGGCTTAGCTACAAAGGTCATAGGCGCTACTAGCTCAGTTTTTGAACCATCTTCGTTTACAAGAATCATGCTGCCTGTTAGCATTACGCACATATGCTCAACTTTGTGGGGTTTGCCGATAATGACCGAACCAGCTGGCATAGTTACTTCTCTAATATAAAGTCCCGGACCAAAATAATGTTTTTCACTGCATTTAACTTGCGGCAAAGTTCTAAGCTCGGGTAGTAGAGCCTCTATCTTTTTGGTTATGGGGTTAGCTACTTCATTCATAGAGTAGCTTTTAATTGAAATTTAGGAATATCAGATGCTTGAATATGGGCGCCAGCATCATGTAGTGCTTTAGCAGTAGGGCCATCGAGTAGGCTGTCGTATATAACCCGAACACCACCTTGCTTTAATTGTTGTACAAAATGGCGTACTGCTTCATCAAATACGTGTGGCTTATCTATAGTAAAAAAATGTACTTGCGCCATACCCTGACCCAAGGACTTAAAGCCCATTAAAGTATCTTCGTAGCGGGCTAGTTTTAAACCATTTTGTATTTCTGCTTGTACCCCAGCCATACCTTTATCAAGGGGAATACCCTTTTTTTGTAAGTAGCGAGCAATAATTTCTGAAGATTTAGTCCCGGAACTATCATCTTTTCCAGCCACATTTTGTGCAATTCCCAAAGCAGTGGGTAGCATATCGTTTTGTGCGCCTAAAATTCCGTTCATAATTGTCCTTTAAGTCTTAATTTTTAATACGTTGCCAGCGCTAGTATCATAGTAAATATCTCCAGTCCGAAGAGTGGATAAAGATGTCTGCGTAGGTAAAACGATATCTTGCTTATTAGTAATTTGATTTATACTGCTCAAGTTTAACGTACTTCCTTGCAAAGGTCCATTGTTACTTACCTGTGTAAAGTAAAGTTGTAGTACTTTTAAGAGCTGGTTCATGTAGGCAACGTTGTACTCCACAGGGGGTACAGGTAGGTTTGGTGGGGTTACGTTCTGATTTGACATTATCTTCTTCCGTCTGGGCGTACTTCAAGCCTAGGATTACCTAGCTGCCATTGAGTTCCAGCTTGGTTTGAGGATACCATAAGCGCCATTTGGCGTCCTCTAATACGGCAATACGCATATTGCGTAAACTGTTGAATATTATAGGTATTTACTGAACTACTATATGGTAGTGTGCTAGTAACGGCTGGATTATCGCTAGTGCCATAAGTTGCGCCAGGGTTTTGTCTTGGTAACACCGTAAAATTAATGCTAGGAGTGCCTGATACTGAACCATTAAAGCTAACGTCAGGGATTATCCGCCATACAAATCCAAAATTAGAACCATCCCCGATATCAAAATCAGAAGACTGTATGTAAGAAGCAATAGGACTAGCTGGGTTTGTTGTACCATCATCTACACCATTTTCGTGATAAATTAAACCTGGGCTTACAGAAGTAGGTGGCGAACCTAAAGGCGCATATCCAGCAGCCATTGGATAAGTACGTAGTGGGCTATCAAACCAAGCTGTACGGGTCATAGAACCGTAGTACCAAATCTGTTCTAGATAATTGTAAATAACATAGCTATCAATATACTGGCTATTAGCAGAACAATAGAACCACCATACTTCATTAAAACCTTCGTTAGTACCCGCAAAGAATTGACCTGTTTGAGTTAAGTTAATGTTTTGGTATACATATTCACGTAAGGTACATGGTAGGGTTTGTACTACACCACCAGAATACATATAAAACTTATCAAGCCCCATCCAATATATGATGTTACTAGCTAAAGCTGTGGTATTAGGCCCAATAATAGAAATATTATCCATCATTAAGTTAAAGCCCCAGACGTATGGAGCACCCAAATACTGCATAGAATAAAGGGCTGAATCAGTCCAAACTACAATCTCTTGTCTGTTCTGTTTGGCAGAAATAATTTGTGAACCGCGGCTAAGCGTAAAGTTACCTGCTTGGTTAGTGGGAAGTGGTGCCCAAGTTACAGGACTTTCTTGGTCTGACCAGCTTACTAACATAGGGTTTTGAACCCCATCACCATAAGTATCTGTACCAAAAGCAATCGTAAACCGCGACGCATCTGATACCATAACAAAGTTAGCAACAGTAGGGCAAGAGCTATCTGTTAGCCAATATGCAGTACCGTTTTGGGTATTTGAATTGGTCTTAGATAATACTTGGGCTACGTTATATATGTTTGGGTTTGAATCTACCACCCAATAATAAAGCGGTCCACCACGGTAGTTAAATATTAAATTTTGGCCATAGTTTGCTTGGCTCCAAAGGCGTAAAGCTTCTGTAACACCAAACCCTGCTGGAGCTGGCTGCCCCCAACCAGTATTACCACCAGTAGAATTAGAACCGCCCCAGCCACCAGCACCCCAACCGTTAGCTATTGTATTGTATGCATTACCACTAGGAATTTGATATGAAGCTTTAACTGAACCACCACCATTGCCTGTGTCACTTGAATTAGCTGCTGTTGGTACTTGAATAGAGTAAGTGGAGGACGTTAGATAAGTAACTACAAACCCTTGGAGTCTATTTAAAATGGCTGCAGTAACGTTACCACCAAGACTTACTGCGCCACTAAATATTACATAGTCACCCGTTTGAACGCCATTACCAGATTGAGTAACTGTAACTGTGGTAGAGCCATTAGTAGCTGCAAAAGATGCACTGGGCGAAGAAATAACTGCACGAAAAGGGGTTATATCGTATAAGTTACCGTTTTGTCCTTGTTGGATATAGAACTTTTGATTAGTACCCAAGCCGAGGTAGTTATATCCTGTAATACCGTTCCACATTAGCATAGACCTAGCTACACCAACATAATTACCACCAGTAGAAACTTTTCCAGAATCTAGCGTCCAGCCACCTAATTTTTCAACTTGGCCGGAACGAAATCGAACCATGTTGCCTTGAAACCAACCACCTTCATTGGCAAGGGTAGTACCTTCACGGTTAATACCTGGGCGGAATTGTAGTTTTTGTAATGGCATGGCTTACCCTAATACTTGTTTAGCATGGGCGATTTTAGCCTTACGATTAGCAAGACCTTCTAAACCACCATTTATACGTTTTGTCATTGTCTCATAATCACCTAAATCTGCCAATTGATTGAGGCTTTTTTTATTCCAAAACCACCCCGCAGACATAGCGGCATTTTCAGGAATAGCTAGAAGTTCTGGATAAGTTAAAGTATCAATCTTTAAGGCATTGCCACAATAAAAGTACTCATCACGCCCAGTTATCTGTATGATTCCTCTTCCTCTAAACTTATACCCATCCCCTTCTTCTCTATTACCTAGACGACCCGCATATACTTTATTGGCTAAAAGTTGCGGTTGGTGGGCGTACTTCATAGCTGTAGGTAAATCTGGAAAACGACTAGGCCATACTTCCATTAGCCTTTCTGGACTATAGTTAAGGTTTTCTTCAAGCCGAGTAAAGTTATTGCTCTCTTCCATGCACTGACCTAAAAAAGCCGCTTTACGATTATTGGTATTAATCTCGTACTTTTGCATAACGGCATTAAGCGGTTCAAGCCATTTACCACCAATACCAAGAGCTAATAGTTGACTTTCAATCATTTAATCAATCCGTTTTCTGTTGCCCATTCTTGCCACAGATTTACTTGGAGGGTTGTTTCAGCGCATTGTCCAGCAAGTATTGGGTAGGCGGTTTCTGCATCAGCTCCTTTGGGGGCTGGGGAAATGCCGGGCACTGAACGGCTACCGGGGTTGATGTGCATCCCACCATAATAATTGCGCAAAGCAGCAAGCTTACCTTCATATTCATTTTGTATTCCTTTATTTACGAGTTCCTGCTGTGACCGAATGGATTTAATTTTTTCTTCTTGCTCTTTGGCGGTAGCTTCAACGCTTGCTTTGTATTCCACATATCTATTATTACCGATATGAAACCCACTATAAAACACAATACACCCCAACAATACACAAGCTCCCACTTTGATGTAATTAATGTATTCATCTATAAAGCTCCACATTACTTTTCCTCCGAAGGGTGTTCTTCTGGCTCAGTATCTTTTTTCATTAACATAGCTGCACCGTGGGCACCAACAATAGCGGCTACGCCCATATAGAGTCTTTCCAAATCTACAAGCCCGGAATGTATTGCGTTATATATGCAAGCCCCAAAAAAAGCAAACATAGAAAAAACCAACGACCAACGACCGATATCATGCGTTTCATTATCTTTACCCGTTAGAAGGTCATTGAGTATCTTTTTCATTTCTTTTTAGTACGGGCAGTCTTAGCAACTACAGCAGGTTTTGGTTTGCGTGTAGTAGCTTTTTTAACTGTTGGCTTTTTAGGTTTTTCAGATAAAGATGTAACTTCAACTACAGGAAAAGGCCACATTTTAAAATCAGGGGTTTGCGCATCAATCTTAGCCTTACCAACTTCCATATCAATTTTTGGCATATAGCCAAGCTTGTCGAATAACCAATTAATAATAAACATTATTTAACTCCTAGGTTGAGAATCTGTTCTTCTAGTGCCGTTACTTTTGCACTAAGTTCTTTAACTGCGTTAACTAATAGCCAAGTAATTTCTGTAGTATCAACGTGCTTAATGTCAGTTTTCTCTGTATCTTCAGGGTTTAACTTTCCTGGAATAGTTCTAATAACACTTGGCAAAACTTGTTCAATTTCATCAGCAACTACACCAAGACCTTCTGCACCTTGCGTAGACCCGCCTTTACCGTTGTATACCCATGTTCTAGGTTTAATTTGATTTAATAAATCAAGACCTTTTGTATAGTCTTGGATATTATTTTTAAGGCGAATGTCTGACGTAGCAATCCACGCAGTAGAACTACCACCTTTAATAGCATCAACAGCGGATGTATATAAAGTATTATTACTTAATCCAATAGCACCACTTATAGGAGTTATTGATAAATATGTACCACTACCACCTCCAAAACCATTTAAAAAACCAAAGGTATTAGTAGTTGTATCAAATAAAACCCCAATACCATTACCAGCAAGTTGCAATGACGTAGCTGAAAGTCCAGAACTATAAGTACTGTAAGTTACACCAATACGTTGGTTACCTGCGCTGGTTCCTGTTGCGGTTATGCTAGCTGTAGAACTATAGTTATTTGCTCCAGTAAAGTTATTTGTACTGTTTAATTGAGCATATCCAGAAAGCGCAGATGAAGTTACATAGTTTGACGGGTTTGAGCTAAGTGGATAATAGTAAGAACTATAGTCTGTTGAAGAAGGAGTTACTGGTCCAGTACGACCATTAAAAGAAGTTACTGCGCTTGTACCTAATAGTGTACTAAACGGGGTTGAAGACCATACAGAACCATTAGAAGCTAGTACGTTATTTGCAAAGCTTGGAGAAATAGCTGTTGGTGCACTTGTACCATTACCAACTAATACAGCTCCTGAAGTTAAAGTCGCTAAACCCGTACCGCCAAAACTTACTGGAATTGGGTTTGTAGTGTTGTTAAACGATGTACCCCAAGAAGCACCAGTCGAGTTAGCAATACCAGCGCTAGGGTATGTAAAGCTTCCTGCTTGAGCCGCTACATTTTTAACAAATGCCGTTGTAGCTACGTTATTTGAGTTATCCGTTGTTGGTGGGGTTGATGCAGTTGCTGCTGGGGCGCCTGTAATTGTTGTACTTGCCGCACTTTGTGGGACATTTACTGTATAAGTACCAAGACCACCTGCACCTGTAATATATCCTGAAATCTGAGTTTGTGGAGTAGAAACTATAACTGCGCCACCAGAAAGAGTCACGGTTGATGTTGCGCTGGCGCTTGCTGTATATGAATAGCTACTTGAATTTATAACTGTAATAGTAAACGTGCCGTTTAAGTTGGCCGCGGATATACCACCTACTGCAGCAGCACCTGAAATAGTTACTGGAGTACCAGAAGAAAATCCATGTGCAGTTTGTGTTACTGTTACTGTAGAGCTACCGCTAGTAGTACTTAATGGGTCTGTTAAATTTGTAGAAGTAGCAGCTGCGATTCCAGTACCAGAAATTGACATGCCTTGGAATAGTACTCCTGAAGCAACCGTAGTAACCGTTAAAGTAGTACCTGAAATACTGCCTGTAAATGATGCAGAAGTAAATGCTCTAAATACACCCGCAGCATAAAAGTTACCAATTTCAGTTTGGTTACCAGTAACAGTTAAGTTACCATTAACTGTAAAATTACCTGTGGTTTGAGTGTTTGTAGACTGTACATTGGTGCCATCAGACCATATTGTAATAGTTGCGCCGGCTGGAATAGTTACGCCAAGACCTGCAGCAATCGTATTACCAATAGCCGTACTATTATAGATAGTGGCTGCGTAGCTAGAATTATTATAGACAACATAAGACTTAGGGTTTGGTGGCGCATAAATATTAAATGGTGCCGAAACTCCGCTAGTAACCAAAGATAAAAAAGCAAAAATAGCTTGGTTAGATGATGCAGTAGTAGTTGCGCCATTAACATAAGTTAGTGCCTGGGAGGTGGAAGTAACTGTAACCTGTTGATATCCCGTAATAGCAGACTCAAGTACATATTGGTCTGTGGAATTTGTTGTATTACCCCAAGTACCAGCTTGGTCGCCCGTACCAATTAATTCGATACGTAAATTTGGTGAGTATGTTGAGGCCATTTATGTTCCTTACTGATTGTCGTCTATGTCTATCCAGCCCGGATTTTGGTTATCGCCTACGCTACCCCATCCAGGGTTTTGTGCATCGTCTATTCCTGTCCAGTTAGATGTCTGGTTATTACCTACTGCCTGCCACATTTGAACCTGATTATTATTAATATCATTCCAATCTGCAGCTTGATTATCGTTTATTTTAACCCATCCACGGGCAAAAGGGGAATCAATAAAGGTCATTACTTGCTCAGCAACGCCTACAAAGTCAGCCCTAGCATACTCTTGGTCAATTAAATGGAAGTTTTCGGCTGTAGTTACAAAGGTAAATCTACGGCCAGTTACGGTATCTGTAAAGGTAGCCAGCTCTCTAACTGTTACTGGGAAGCTCTGGAATACGTTTTCTACGTCAGTAAATGTAGCCGATTCTGGTACGGAAACCACGAATTTTGCATTAGCAATAAGGGTTTCGACAAGTGTTAGGGCTTCAGGTACCGTTACATTGGCCTTTAGTTGGCCGGCTTCGCTGTCGGAAAAAGAACTACTTTCAGCTACAGTTTCCCGGAAATTAAATTGGGATTCATCTCTATCGCTTAAAGAAAAGGTATTAGCGGATAGCCCTGCAAAATCTGCCCTACCAAAAACGGTATCCGAGAAAAGCGCTGATTCATTAGTAAATACATAGTACGTGTTGTTGCACTGCGTCGTATCAGTAATATTGATATTTTCAGCTGCTGTTACTAGGTACGCAAACGATACGTTAAGCGCTTCACTAATAGACATCATTTCTTCTACTAGCCCAACAGCATTTAATTTAGCTGCATAATTATCTGCAAAAGACCCATTTTCTGCTACGGTTTCAAAAAAGTTAAATTTACTACTACCATTATCATTTAACGAAAAAGATTCCACATTGGAAGTATTAAACTTGGCTAACCCCGCAATAGCCTCAGTTAAAGTAAAACTTTCCGATACGCTAATCGAATAGATACTACCCCCAGGTATGGTGCACCAAGGGGCTTGAGCGAATGCGGAAAAACCAAAGGTCATCTAGAGTATCCGTAGTTAGATAAGACTTCTAATAGGAACGTCATTTTACACCTCCGGAAATAGGCAGTCTTGTATAAACGTTTCTACTTCTTTAGGGTCTAACCCTAGGGATGCCATAACTCTGGGGGTATGTGGGTTTTTCTTTTGGTTCTGGCAGTAGTAGTTTTGCTTATCTTTATAGTCGCCTTTCTCACCCATACCCATATAATCAAGGTAATGGTTAAGATTTGCTGTGGCTAGGCTAAGGATTTTAGCTAGCTCTTCTTCGGTATTAATGTTTCCAGCAGCTACCATACTAGGGCTAAATATGTTTCGTGCCCATTCTGGAAGTTCTCGCTCCCTGCTCCACTGGTAGTTAGCTACTTTTTCTTTAAACCAGTCATTTAGTGGGTGTTCACCTATTGGGCTAAAGTCATGGAAAGCGCCAGTAACCTTATTAGCTCCAGCAATAATATCAAAGCCGTATATGGGGGCAGGGCAGTCTAAATGTGGGAATACGCACAAATGAAGCATATAGAGCTTTTTGGTTTCCCTAGCGTCTACTATGTCCAAATGCGCCCTACGAAAATTATGACCTTTATAGACATAATTAGGCCATGTAAACTTATGCCCTTCGTCTACTTCCTCATAGTACTTAAACCGCTTTTGGATATATGCGGCAAAGTCTTCAAGCTGCTGAAATATTGTGGGCATCGGCTATCTCGTCAAATAACTTTATGTTAAATTCCATAGCACGATTAGCTTCGTCACCTAAGTCATCAGATAAGCGCTCACGAACCTTTTTAATTAACTCTGCACGGTTCTCAAAATCGTACATGGTAGCTTCGCCAGGAACCACTTTTTTAATCATCTGGCCACCATATAGGTCCCCAAAATGACGTGCGTAGATATGACCCATTAATTTGGGTTTTTCTAGGTTTTGAATGTATTCAGCGTAGTCTTTTGTTGACTGATAAATTTGCCCATTTTGTTCTAAGTCTATATAGTCCCATTCAATTTTAGGGCTACGGCAGATTTCTTCTATGCCTTCTAGCAAACCCGCTTCATGCGCTACTTCTTCTAAAATGGTGTAGCAAAACAATTGGTTATATAAAAGGTCGGCGTAAACAGGTACTGGAATTTCTCCAGATAAAAGAACCTTAACGAATGGGTGATTTTCTGCCTTATCGTGGTTTTCTTTGATTGCTTCTTTAAGCGTCATTTTTTTCCTCAGGCTTATTTACCATGTCTATATTAAAACTTACCATAATTCTATCCTCATCGGATTCATTAGGTTGTGTCCAATGAGGAAGCCAAGAAGGAAATATTACCATTGAGCTTTCTTTTACATGGTGTACGTGCATAGTATCTACTGCAGGGAACTCTCTAACGTTAGGCACGTACATAGTTTTAGCTACAGAACTTAAATCTTTAAAAACTATATTGCCGCAATTCTCAGGGGTTTTTGCGTAGAATACTCCACTAAATAGCGAATTAGAGTGTATATGCTCAGGGACAAAAGCACCAGTTGGGTAAATTGTTGTCCACATGTTAATAATTGATGGTATTTTATTTCCGCCGTTAACACTTTGTATCATAGTACTGGCGAAATCATAAATAAAAGCAACAACTTCTGCCCATTCAGAATTATCTACTAAAGAACCAGAATTAAACGAGGTTACACCGCTTTTTTTAAAATCTTCTTGGCTAGAAGACTTGGCAGCATAATTCCATTTGTCTGATACTAATCCAGCATCTGTAGCATTTTCCCTAAATTTATATGCTAATTCGCAAATTTTGTTACATATTTCTGTGTTATCGCTTGTTCCTGTTAGCAAGGGTGTAGCAAAAATATTTTGTAAAAATTGGCTCATTTAATTAGGTTGATGCTGTTCCTGTAGTTGTTGAAGTTCCGGCTGCTGGAGTTGTCTGTTCGTTTGGATTTAGGGGCCAAGTAACATCTTGTGCTGTTTTTGCATTTGGAAATTTACTAGGTAAATCTCTTAAAGCTTGGCGATACGTTGCCCATGCTGTTTTTTGGGCTGCTGTTAAAGGCACATCTACTGCCTGTGTCCAGTCAGAAGTTCCAAGTAAAAAGTTACGACGGTTTCTAATATGAATATCTAATAACTCTTCTTGAGTAAAAGGACGTACTTCAACTTTATTACGGACAATACCATCAATATCCATAAAATATTCATTGCTAGTAGTCACAACACCATTTGCTGGCTGTTGTGTCCATTGAAATTCAGCATATCCAAACTCTTTTAAAATATCAGGTCCTAGATGAGAAACATTAATTGTTTCCATTACATTAGCACCTAACATAGGATTACCTATAGGATTGCCTTGACTATCTAATTTAATATAAATACCCATTATTTATTTCTCCGTTAATTAAGGTCCGTAAGGTGTTACATCATTAGTGTTTGTAGAAGGGAATGAACGTCCTGGCCCCCAAATAATACGTACAGCACCGGGTCCACCGGGTCCACCGCCGTAAGAAGTCCCAGGGCCGCCGCCGCCGCCACCATAAGACCCACCTAAAATACTACGGTCTGAACTTAATTGGTTATTACCGCTAAATGGGTTTTCTCCATAGTAGCCAGCAGTACCACCAGACCCACCTTGACCACCTAAACCATAAGAATAGGTAGTAGTATTCCCTGTAAATGGTGAGTACTGATATATACCATCGTTACTTTGCCCAAATATACCTGTTCCACCACCAGCACCTTCACCATATGTAGAGGAATAATATCCACCACCTGCAGAAGCTCCCGTGCCTGAAGTAGCAGCATAGTTACCATAGTTACCATTAGCGCCACCTGAATATCCACCCGCACCGCCACCGCCTTGATAGTTATTTGCATATCCGCCATAACCACCACCAGTACCATAGTATCCACCACCTGATGACCCTGAAGGGTTAGAGTTAGGACCCCCACTATAAGCACCAGCAGTATAATTACCGCCGCCATATCCAGCTACAGTAGTTAAACTATTAAAGTATGAATTTCCCCCTACTGAGGCATTATTACTACCACGTGTTCCTGCGGTACCACCAGTACCAACCACAACAGTAATAGTAGAACCAGGGGTAACTCCATAGTTATTAATCCACCCTAACCCACCACCACCCCCTGCAGAGCTTGCCCATGTTGAATTACCTCCGCCCCCACCGCCAATAGCAACTACGGAAACAGAACTAACCGCATTAGGAACAGTCCATGAATATGTACCTGGAGTTGTAAAGGCTATTTGTCCCTGCACAATACCTAAATAAAGACTCCAATTAAATACTTTAGATACTACATAAATACCATCAGTTGCTGTTACTGTAAAGTTATAAACTGTTGTACCAGTAGGGCCTGAAGGTGCTGTACCACTTAAAACACCAGAGCTACTTAAAGTTGCCCAAGAAGGTATTGCACCACTAGTTAAAGTATGCACAACAGTCCCAGATAGCGCTGTTGCTTGGGTTGCTGTAGTACTTAATGACCCAGAAGGAGCAACTGACCCGGGTAGTATTGTTGATGAGAATACAGGTATTGCTGTGTTTGTAACAAGCGATATAGTCTTAGTAATTGTTGTTACAAGGTCACCCAATAGAGCACTAATTGTAAATGAATAAGAACCAGTAGTAACTGTATTTGGAATTGTTAATAAACCAGTAGAATTAATAGAGACACCTGTTGGTGCCCCAGTTACTGCCCAACTAGATACAGTAGTTGATTTATTAGAAAAAGTACCGTATTGGCTTGTAATTGCCGTGCCTGTTTGTTGCTGTAATATACCATTACCGATAATAGTATTGGTTTGTGTTGCTACATAAGTAACTACTGCAGACTGAGTTGGAACCTTAACTGGAGAGTTTTGGCTCATTGTTCCATCTGTAGAGAACTCATTAATCTGAGCACCAAGCTGCGCACCGATAGAACCCAAACGCAAAGATGTCAAACCAGACAAGTTAAACGAGTTAGCGTTAAGTGTTGCAGCACCAGTTGCTTGGTTAACCGCAAAGTATGCTCCAACTTGGAAGTTACCCGATTGGTCGGCGGAAATGTAATATACACGGCCTGGTAATGTTTGCTGAACTTGGTTAGCTGGATTTGGCGCTTGTGTAGGAGTACCTGGATAATTAGTAGTTGAGATACCGCCAGTACCGATATTTAAAAAATCATGGGCTGTAATACGGCATAAACTAAAATTAGAACGGATTGTAATACCGGCATTAGTAGCTTCTGGGTTTGGAATTTGTTGAGCCACTACAACAGAAATAACACTTCCTAAACCAGAATAGGTTCCCGATACGTTAGAAATAATATATGCAGAACTATCACCAGCAATTTGAACTGATTGTCCAACCAAAGGCAATGCTGACAAGTT
>JGI26470J50227_1000151_pt1 | contig 33188 bp, 42 predicted proteins | sample FreactTroBogLake_FD_50227 | JGI IMG/M metagenome (IMG submission 50227)
GGGCCACCGGGAAGCGAGCCAGCCGCGAACCCAGGCGTCGCAGCCGCCGGCCCGCACCCGCTCGCGCGTCACGCGGCCGTACCTGCGTAGCAGCAGAGAGCGCCAGCAGGCGGCCTCCACCGCCATCGCGAGCTTCTTGGGGGAAGCCACGCGGCCGCCGACGGCCTCGGCCTCGAACGCGCCCAGTAGCGCCAGCACGGTAGAGGGTGAGGTAGAGGCGCAGAGGGTGCGGCACGCGCGAGAGCGGGCCACTACCCTACCGAGTTTCTTCTCTGCCGCCGTAATCGCCAAGTCTATAGACCCCATGCTGTAGATTAACTCTGCGTGCAGCCGCTGTTACGGCGCCCCGACTCTATCGGATGGAGGCTACCCCCGGTAGGATGAAGCTACCTCGTAGGAGGCTACCGCTGGCGGGCTACATCTCAACTTAGCTCTAGATTTCTACGTAGAGCCGCCACGGCGCCTACCGCTCAACCGACTAGCTAGTTCTAGGGAGGGGCTCACCACCACGCCTCCATGGCACCTACCACTGTACCTCACGTATCTAGTTCAGCTGCCTCAAAAACTGCAACCCCTTGCGCATATCTTCGTGGTCGGCACCTTCGAGGCGGCCTCTCCGGCGGCTAGGTGCTACCTTTCGCCACCCCTTGCGCATCCGCACCTCGGAACACCCCCTTAAACGCGAGGTTTGAGGTAGTCGGAGTTTCGGGTCATTTGCCCAGAAATTCTCTATTATTTTTCGGACTCTCGCGCCCGACGACCCCTCAATTTCGCGCGTTTCTCAGATCGAGATTTCTTCTTGGGGAGCTTTCTGCGCGCCGCCGCTAGTAGGGCCTGGCTAACGAAATGCAGATAAAGCTCTCTCCACTGGCGCTCGGACCGTGGCCAGCGACCGCTCATTCGGCGCGTTGGGCCGACGAGGCCTATGCCGCAGTCGACGAGGTTGAACGTTCCGGCGCCTTCTGCGCCCTCTGGGCGGCGCACTTTTACCACCACGGCGTCGCGTTCGGCTCCGTAAAACGCGCACAAGTCGACGGCTAGGTGCTCGTCGTCGGCCGCCGAACCCGCTATCGCGGCTTCCTCGAACACGTAGTCGGAGCCCTCGACGCTCCCGCGGACGAAAACTAGGCGCGACTTGAGGAGGTACGCGCGCACCACGGCGCCGCGTACCTCCCGCTCGTGTGCGAATCTCGGCGTCACGACTGCTCGTGCAGCGCGTCGGTGATCTCTTTCGCGATGCGCCCCGCGGTGAAATCGGACACGTTTCGCGTAGAGCCCACAGATAAGACGCCCCTCTTGTCGAGGCGCGCTACGATGACGACTTCAAATCGATCTACGCCCAGCGATCGAGCGTGCTCGTCGGTCATAGAAGCCCCGTCGATGCTCCAGCAGACTGTGTCTCGTACGTCCATCGAACCCTCCTTAGGCAGTCTGCCCTACTTTACTCTGCAGGGGTGCGGAACCAATTATTACCGACACGCGTGCGACGGTGCGCGGCGATATATCGAGGACTCTACATGCGAAAATTTGCGCTGCAGCCAGCGTCTTACGCGTCTCTGGGGGAGCTACAGAGGGCGCTGCTCGTCCAAGTTCGTCGCTTCCGAAGCATGAACGTAGAGACGGCCGCACCGAAGTCGCCCATCACGTTAAACCCCGTCAGCAAGCCGAAGAAGAAGGCTGCAGAGTCTCACGGGCTCGAAGACTTGGATGCGCTGCTCGCGCAGGTCGTGCTGCTCAAGAACATGGCGGCCCAGATCATCACCAACTTCCCAGGCGACGCCGGCGCCGGGAGGATACGCAAGGCGGTCGAGAGCTTCGCCAAGCAGGTATCGGATCGCGCCGAAGAGCTGCGCGACTCGATGACGAAGGAAGCTCGCCACTCGGTAGACTCTTCGCTGGTGCGCCTGACGAACAGCCTCGTGACGCTGCTCAAGGACGACTTGAAGGGCTCGTTTCAGGACGTGCGTCAGACGTACCTAACGTCGAAGATCACGCCGCCGAAGGGGCGCGAGCCGGTAGACGCCGACGTTGCGTTCGTCAAGATCGAGGGCCTGCGCGGCGCAGACGGTTACCGCCACCAGACGTTCTTCTTAGTCGTGGCCCACCCGACGTCGTCTAGCTCTACGCTGCCTCCGTTCTTAATCGCGGCGACGCCCGAGTTCGCAGTGCCGATCAAGGTTAGGTGGGACGCCACCGCCCGCGGCGGCAAGGAGCTTCACAAGGTGGCTAAAGACTTGCTGGTGCAAGACGGTATCATCGGCCGCGCATTCACGCGCAACGTGCCTGTGCCCGAGAGCCGCATCAAGTTCGCCCACGACAACGTGAAGAGCACTACCGTTCGCGGGGACGTGATCACGGTACGCGTCAAGGACCCGAAGATCATCGACGACACGTGCGCCGAGCTGCGCGGCCAGCTGGCCGGCATCGTGAAGCAGGTAGACCCGAAGAACAAAGACGTGATCCGCGACCGCGTGCAGCGAGACACGGGCATCATCCAGTTCGTGTTCTCGCTACCCGGCAACGTTCGCGGTCGCCTGGTGCCGAATAACGTACTGCGCGAGATACAGCGGCTGCTAAACATGAACGACGAAGAGCTGCAGCGCGTGAAGACGGCCCTGGAGAATCCAGAATGAACGCCCTCACCGCAGTTACCCAGCTGCTCGCCGCGGCTTCTGCCCCCTGGAAGCTGCGCCCGAACGCGTTGACCAACGACGACGTCGGGGATCTGCACTACCTGATCCACGACAAAGACCACATCAGCGACGTCGATTCTCGTCTCCCGGCGCTAGACAAGGCGCTCAAGTCGTGGTCGCAGGATGCGCCGACTCTGTATCGAGGCATATACCAGCCCGAGATCGAAGCGCTATCCAAAGGCGCGTACGTATCTCGCCGTTACATGTCTATGTCCGAAGACGTCAAGATAGCTAAGCTGTTCGCGTCGGCGACACGTCGTGTTGGTGTCACACCCACGATACTAAAACTCGAAAGAGCTCGAGGCTTTGCTTACTGGCAGTGGATGGTCGACCAAACTTTCGAGATGGACAAATCCGAAGACCCCACGTACTTACGAAAAGCGGCTAAGAAGGAAAAAGAGTGGATCCTCCCCNGAGGAGTGCGCTTCGCAGAGATGGGCCGCAAGAAGATAGACGGCGGTTCATTCGTCCTAGTCACCGTAAANCCACAGTGACTACATGAAGAATTACGTTACGTACGGCCCTAGAGAATCCAGAATGACGCAAGAAATCACGCAGATCACGCAAGACAAGTTCTACAAGAAGCCCACGGAAGACTGCCGCGGCAACTGCCTGCAGGCCGCCGTAGCATCGATACTCGGCCTGCAGCTCGAAGACGTGCCCGACTTCCACTTTCACCCCGACGGGTTCTGGGGCGGCTTCCACAAGTTCTTGCGCGAGCGGGGCTTCTGGGTGTGGGAAGCTCCGCTCAGCTACCACGTGTCGGGCTACTACCTGGCATACGGTCCGTCTGCTCGAGGAGTCGCGCACGCGTGCGTCTACCGGGCGGGGAAGCTCGTGTGGGACCCGCACCCCGACCGCACGGGGCTAGAGAGCGTAACCGAGCAGAACGTGCTGATACCGTTCGCGCCCTCGATCGTTACTGCTGGGGTATCGTCGTGAGGGCGGCCGTGCGCTACTTTACGATGGACGAGATGCGCGCGAAGGGTCGCGAGTACCTGTCGCACTTCACGCCCGACGAGCAGCGTGACCTGCTGGCAGACCCGAACGATCCCAGGTGGCGCAAGCTCTACCTAGAGCGACGCGACGCTCCGCGATGGCGTCTGTGCGCGAGCTGCTTTCTATAGCTAACGACGTGTACAGCAAGTAAAGAAGGACTGGACGATGGGCGCTCGAGGCGTACTGCGCACGATAGAGAACGACCGCTTGGGCTTCTGGTGCCCAGGCTGCGCAGAGATGCACGCAGTAGCCGTTGCACCCGCTCCGAACCCCTGGGGCTTCAACGGCGACTACGATCGGCCGACGTTCACGCCGTCGATACTAGTTACGAGCGGCCACTACGTTCCGGGTTGGGACGCCGCCAAGGGCAAGTGCTGGTGCACGTACTACCGAGATCACCCGAAGGAAGAGCGCGACTTCGAGTGCAGCAGGTGCCACACGTTCGTCACCGACGGGCGCATACAGTTCTTGCCAGACTGCACGCACTCTCTGGCGGGGCAGACGGTAGACTTGAAGGCGCACGACTGGGGTGCTGCAGAATGACGCCCTACTTCGCCGTACGCGAGTTGCTAGAGACGGCAGCCACCAAGTCGTGGTGGCGGTCGATGACGCTCAAAGAACAAGAAGCGTACCTCAGAGCCCACCCGAGTTCTAAGCAGAGGCCTTCCGCATCGCCCGACCGCGAATATGAACGAACCCTTAAAGAACGCGACAAGCGCCTCGATGGGCAGATGAAGGGCGGCCGTGGCAAAGAGTTCTCGACAGAAGAGCTTACGCGAACACTACACCGACAGCACGATCACCTGGGCAGGGTCGTAGACCGCCACTTGCTCAAGCGAGACACCGTCCACGTGTTGAAGGTAGTAGAGAACTTATTGAACGGCTTCAAGGGCGTACACGGGGGCGCTCGCGCGGCTAAGGTGGCGGCCGACTTACGCAGAGTTCGGGCCAACGTGCCCAAAGAGTACAAGACGCCGCCGAAAGACCCCTGCTACAGAGGACTGACGCTTAAGGCCCGCGCTGTAGAGGCCCTGATAGTCGGCAAGACGTTGCGCCTGTCAGATCGCCACCTGACGCACTGGAGCACTAAAGTTAACATCGCGAGTTCGCAGTCTTACGTCACGAACAGCGGCGAGATTGGTGTAGTCCTCAAGAAGCGCCTGTCGCCCAAACAGACTCTGCTCAACTGCATCCCCATGTCGCGCGACTTCAACGACGTCAACGGCGACTCGCTGTTCTCTGAGGTTCTCTGCACTGGAAACGATCGTAAGTTGAATAGAGTGTCTCCGAAAGACGTAGCTTCGATAACCGTGACAGCGGAAACTGCTCAGCGTCTTGGACTGCCGCTGCCCCGCAAGATCAAGGGTGCGCTCAAGTACGAACCTACGTCTAAGGGTTGGCGGCTAGCCGGAAAGTCGTCGAAGTATTCGAACTGAAGAGGTACGCAGTGACCGACGCACCCGTGTTCTTCATCATCCCCACCGGACGCAGCGCGCGAAGGCTGCGCCGCTTCTCTCGCCACGAATCGCCATGCGCGTCGGGGTACGGCTACCACAACGCCGACGTAGAGCTAGACTTCGTCGCCGTGGGCGACGGGCGCGACGTGAGCCGCGACCCCACAGACCTAGAACGCAAGCTGTACGGCCCGCGGTGGCCCACGAAGTGTGCGCACTGCGACTACGAGTTCGCAGAAGACGACGAGTGGCAGATATTCTGCAGAAAAGAGTACGTCGGTCCCGACGGTGCCCTGTACACCGACCTGCTCAAGCTGCCCGTCGGCGCGTGCTACGACGCTACGTGGTTTCACCAATACAAGAAGTACTGCGGCCCCGACGGTCGCTCTCTGCACGTAGCGACGCCCGACGGCGTCTGGTGCATCGACGCCCGGGCGAGCAACTGTACGATGCCGAACGACGACGTTCACAAGTGCTGGGTTCGCCACGGCAAGCCCGAAGACGGCACGCTTCACGTCGACAAGAATGGTTTCACGTGCCAGGCGGGCGCCGGAAGCATACAGATGCCCAAGTGGCACGGTTTCCTCCACAACGGAAGGTTGTCGGAGAACGGATAACTAGAAGAAAGACTACAGCATCTTAACATCGAAGTTCAGGAACAGCACATGTCCGACGTATCAGGTATCCTAGACGTAGTCACCGTAGTTGGCAACCCCATACGGTGGCAGACCCGCATCGATCACGCCGTCGCGTCCGTAGAGTCTTGGCTGCGTGAACCCAACGTGCGCGTCACCCTCGTAGAGTGCGCGTACGGCGCGCGGGGATACGACCTCGCCGCGTTCGCCGCCAAGCACCAGGGGAGGGTGATACACGTCCCCGTGCGCGCTCGCACACTCGCGTGGAACAAAGAGAGCTGCCTCAACGTAGGCATCAGCCGGCTGCCGCCCGACGCGTGCTACGTCGGCACGTTCGACGCCGACGTAGTGTTCCGCAGGCCGGGCTGGGCCAACGAGGCGATACACGCCCTGCAGCTGTACCCGATCGTGCAGCCCTGGAGCACGGCGTACGATCTAGGCCCGAACGACGAGCACATGCAGGTGCACCGNAGCTTCGCGTCGCTCCACTCGGAGGGGCAGCCCGTAGTCGCCGGCGGCTCCAAGTTCTGGAAGTTCGACGGCGGACCCTACGAGTACGCACACACCGGCTACGCCTGGTGCTGGACGGCCGACATCCTCGACAAGATCGGCGGCCTTTTCGAGCACGCGCTTATGGGATCGGGCGACCACCACATGGGTCACGGCATCGTCGGGAGCATCGCAGCGAGCATCCCCGACTTCGTCTCAGACTCTTACCGCGCGATGCTCAACGCGTGGGAGGGGCGAGTGCAGGCCCACGCCGGCGGCCGTTTAGGCTACGTCCCCGGAACGATAGAGCACTTCTTCCACGGCAAGAAGGCGTCGCGCCAGTACAACGGCAGGTGGCAGATGTTTGAGAAGTACGCGTTCGATCCCATCACCGACGTGAAGCGCAACCGCTACGGCGTGCTAGAGTTCTCGGGGAACAACCCAGACCTCGAGCGCGAGTGGCACGCGTACCTGCGTGCTCGCGACGAAGACGTCAACTCGCTGCTCTGACGTGCCGAAGCGCGTATATTCGCTAGACGTCAAGGCGTCTATACTGCGCGAGCGCCTGGCGGGCGTCCCGTCGCTCAAGATCGCCGAGAAGTACGGGTGCTCCGAGAGCCTCCCGTACTCTCTGGAGGCGCAGTACCGTACCGTAGAGAACGTGCTCGCCGACAGGCGCGTATCGCAAGTTTACACGTCGGTGAAGCGCAAGGGGCGCCCGGGCAGGCTGTCTGACGAGATGCGTCTCCAGCTTCACGCAGACTACGCCGCCGGAGAACTCGTACCAGATCTGGCGGCGAAGTACGGCATCGACGAAGACTACGTGAAGAACAGCGTTAAGGCGGGTGGTGTCGTACGCGGCGCCATCCTAGAGCGCGCCGCCCCGGTCAAGGCAGACGAACCCAGGCCCAAGCCTCGCGTAGACCACCTAGATCTAGCGCGCAGGTACGCGGCGGGAGAGTTCGACCGCCACGAGCTGGCGCGCCGCATGCGGGGAGAACTATGACTTACGCGGCGATCCGTCGTCTACTGGCTTCGTCTTCTGCCTGGTGGGAGGACAAGACTCCCGAACAGAGACGCGCCTACCTTAAAGATCACCCGGGATCTCACTACATGCACGGTAGCCCGCACTCGGCCATAGCAGACGACTTCTCTAACTTCTCGAGCGACGTGGGCTTCTTCACGAAGAACGCAGACGTCGCGAAACACTACGCGGCTACGCCGACTATGGGTGCACAGCGTGGGATGCACGACGGTAAGCCCACCCTGTATACGGTAGACGTAGATGCTGGGAAGACTCTCGACTTGAGGAAACCCGAGCACCGTGCCGTGTACGACGACATACGACGCGCACACAACGCAGCATCAGAAGACCCCGACGACCGCCTGCCGCGAGTAGGTAGCGAAGGTTTCGTGCAGCGTTCAGGACTTCCCGGCTTCGCGCACGTGCGTGCTATACTGCCGCATGCGGCGAAGCGCGGGTTCTCTTCGATGCTCGTAGACGAAGGCACGCAGGGAGAGTCTCTCGCCGTGCACAGGCCCCGAGAGCGCGTACGCGTCATAGACAAGCAGAGTATCGGAGGCTAACGTGGATGTACTAGCCTACGTGAAGTCGCGCAACTTCTTTTTCGACCGGCGACCCGTTCCCGGCATAGAGCACGTCGTAGTCGCGACGATACCTCACGCGACCTGGGTAGAGACGCACGAGACGTGGAGTATGCCCGGCAACCCCGACGCGACGATGCGCTGCGCGTTCGCCCTCGACGGGTCGTACGTTGGAGACGTCAAGGACATGCGTATGCTGGCCAAGTACGGCATCGTCCCCGAGCGTCGGAGCCCCGAGCTTAACGTGGCCAGCATCGGGTTCGCGCCGCAGTCTAGCAAGTGGTATGGCTGGTCACACCGCGCCCTGGCCGGGTTCGACACGCGATCTAAGGCAGACGACTTCGCAGAGAGCGTAGCTGCCGTGCAGGGCTTGACCTATTTTGAAACGAGAGCAGATGCACAGGCGCACGCGGAGCGCGCCGAGCGGAGATCGTCTATGGACAAGCACCCACTCAAGGCACTACACGAGCTGCTGGCGTCTGCCGACAGAGACCCCGTCGGGGCGCACGTAGTAACGCGTAAGCCGACTACGCTCGCGACTATCACCGCGGCCGGCGAGGGCGAGACTACCGCCAACGACGACGGCGCACCCGAAGAGAAGTTCGACTTCGAGGTGATGAAGCACGGCCTGTACGCCGTGGCCCCGCTAGTGCGACAGGTGCTGCGTACGATCTATCGCACGTCGGGCACTGTATCGACGCTCAAGATCTACGAGGAAGACGACGCGTGCCTGCTGTACCTGATGATGGCCGTGCCGCAGGGTCGCGTACTGTACCTACCCGGCGCTGGCAACCAGCAGCTAGGCAAGAATCTCCAGCGCATCACCGCCAAGATCCGCAAGCTTCGAGGATTCGAGACGGCCGCTGTGGTGCTCTGCGTTCGCCCCGTGAACGCGACTCGCGTCATGCTCGGTCTGCAGATAGACCTAGACTAATACGAGGGACACATGCCCAAAGAAACCTCCTGCGCTACCGACAGCGTGATCTCGGGTTACGGAAACCCGATCTACCGCTACGAAGACATGATCGTACGCCGCAAGCTGGCCGCACTTGCCGGACAGCATCGAACTGTACAGCGCCTCACCAAGTCTATCGCCGTGTTCCGCGCGGCGTTCGGTATGCCGCAGCTCGAAGACGAGCCCAAGTCTACCCACAACCACATGGTCGCGCGTCAGCCCGGCGAAGACACGGGGCTCGCGGCCGTAGCGTCTACGTCGTCGCGCGAAGACATCGTCGCGGCCGTCGCGGCCATAGACGCCGCGGTCCCCGCAGACCCCGTACCGTGCTTCGATGTTCGGTGGATGCGCGCCCAGACAGCTCGAGGACTGGCGTACGTGCTAGAGGCGGCGGGTTCCCCCGCGCTGACGCGCAAGACCGACGGCGACGTCACGACGTACTCTTTCGACGCCGCCAAGGGCCGCGTGCAACTCGACGTGATAGACCGCGCCTGGTGCTGCGCCGCGCGCGTCGACGGCGTAGAGCGCCCCCTCGCAGAGTTCGCGTCAGAGGGCGACGTAGCCGCACGCGGCGTCCCGCCNGAGATGGGGTCGCGAGAGTGGTCTGGCTACGTGTCTCCAGGCGACGCGCAGAAGTACTGCGTCGCCTGGGTGAAGCTCGCCGAAGAGCTCAAGAAGTAGGCCGTGCACCACTACGACGATGTACAAGAGCTGTTGACGGCGGCGCGCAAGACGCCATCGTTTCTCAAGTCTAGCCCCGATAAGGTAGAAGCACTTCGCGCAAAGATAGCGCAGGCAGCGAAGTTCGTCAAGCAGGGTTGGACGGCCAACAAGATAGCCGCGTACTTCGAGGTTACCGAGAACGAGTTACGGGCAGAGCTGCGCCGCGTTCGTCTCCCGATACCCGAAGAGCAACGCGGCGACACCTTCGCTAATCGCAAGTCTACGCGCGTCGCGACGCTCAAGAGCTCCCCCGACGCTCTTCGCAGGATAAAGAAGGTATACGCCAAGAGGGGCAAGTACGATCTAGGTGACATAGCCGTGGCCGTGGCTATGTGGTTCGAGGGTTGGTCCATGGGTACCTCGCGTCGCGGTGCTTCGGCGCAAGCGCGTGACCAAGACAAGAACCTTACAGCGTTTCGGGCTCTGGCGGGGGCTTACCCGCCGAAGTCTCACGAGCCCGTATTTCGCTGTACGTTAGTAAAGCTCAAGAGTGCTGGCGTTAGCAACGCTCGCGTGCTGAAGACGAAGAAATTCAGACCCGGCGACAAGCCCATACAGAGTTGGACGGTAAATCCCGCTATCGCAGAGAAGTTCTACCTGTCGATACACGCCAGTCACGGCAAGGGCAAGACCGCAGACTACGCCTGGGTCATCCTAGAGGCCGACATGTCGCGCTACGCCGCGGCTACCGTAGAGACTGCTCGCCAGTTCTTCACGGACCTCATCGTGTGCAGAGACGAGCTAGTTCGTCTGGGTATGGCGAAAAACGGAGAAGAGAACGACTTCTGGATGAGGCCCTATTCGCTCCGTTCGTACCTCAAGCGCGTGTCGACTTCTTTCATACAGAGCCAGCGAGAGGTAGTGTGCTTGACGAAGCCGGGTAAGCGAGTCCCGTGCTCCATATACAAGATACTGCGTCGCGGCAACGTAGTGCGCAAGAACTACGCCTACTAGGCCGGGCGTAGCCCAGAAGATACTGCAAGAAAGGAACCGTGATGGACGTAGACAAGCTCAAGACGATGGCCGCACTGGAGGCGACGTACGCCGGCACGCGCGCCAAGCTAAACGACCGCGAGTTGGCGGCATACGACAACGTCATGGCTACGTCCGCCGTGCCGAGCCCCGTGCGTAAGGCCGGCAAGAAGCTTGCGCAGCACGGCGCGAAGAAGCAGTTCAACAAGAGCGTGAAGCAGCACTTCTCGTCTGGGCGCCAGCTGTCTTCGGCGCACAAGAAGGCCATCTCGGAGGGCCTCAAGCGCTGGCACTCTGCGCACGGCCGCGGCAACTACACGGCCGCTCACCGGAAGAGCGCGATCAACCACATCAACAAGCACCTGCAGGCGCGGGTGCAGCACCACGAAGATATGCACGGTCACCACAAGGCGATGGCCCGCAACATAGCTCGTGGCCATAACGGCGGTAAGGGCGTCTTCCACAAGAAGTACGGCAGCAAGATCAACGGTCGTAATCGTGACCAGCACCTCGCTCTCGCGAAGAAACACCTACAAAAAGCCAACCACCTCAAGCGGGCTATCCTCCCGCTGACGAAGATCAAGTAGCAGAGATCGGGCGCGGTGTTCGCGCCGAGAGAGCCGCGCCCGCGGCACGGCGAGCCGGCCGGCGTAAACGGCAAACCAGGAGCGTAACATGAAAGACTACGGGTACCGCAACAAGATCGCCGCCGCACTGAGCGCCGCCAAGCCCCAGCGCGGCATCGAGGTGCAGGCCTTCACGAAGGTGAGTCGCGACCTGTACAAGGTCGTCGCCACGGCCGACACGCGAACCGACGAGACGGCGTTCTCGGAGGAAGTGTCGAAGATGGTCGACGGCCGCGCGCAGTTCGTGCCTGGCTCGCTCGCTCGTCGCGGAGAGCTGTGCGTCGCGTTCGTTCGCACGAACGTGATGACGAAACCCCTCGACTCTTCGTTCGCGATGGTCACCGCGTCTACGGCCGCCGACGCGTCGGGTCGCATCTGGTCGGTCGTGACCACCGACGACGGCACCAAGCGCGTCGCGCTCGAGGCGGGCGACGACCTAGAGGGCATCTTCAAGGCCCGCATGAACGCCCGTCGCAGCGCCGTAGCGCCGTCGCAGGGCGCCGGCCTGGCCGTCGCGTCGTTCTCGAACGGCGATGCGGTGCGCTACGTCGACGCCGAGACGGGCTCCGTGAAGTACGGCGTCGCTCTCAAGTCGGGCGGCGCAGTAACGGTCGTCGGCGCAGAGACTGCGGCCATCGACCCGCTGCAGGTAGTGTCGTCTGCCCCGAAGTCGGCGCTGCCGAAGCAGCTACAGGTAGTCGGCGTCCCGGCTATGGCGGCCCTGTCGCCCGAGAAGACTGCGGAGGTGATAGACTACCTCCGCAAAGCGTACGGCGAAGCGTCGGGTCCGATGCTCGATCGCCTCAAGCAACTCACGCAGAAGGCGGCCTGAGCCGTGTTCCGCCGTCGCGGCCGACGCAGCGGAGGGACGCACAGAGTCTCTCGCGTTAAGCGCGTCGGTCGCGTTCGGCGCGTGAAGAGAGTGCGCGTCAAGCGCGTCAAGCGGGTGAGGCGCGTGCCGCACTCTTGAGGAGATTGAGATGATCGAGCAAGCTAAGCTTGTGCAGATGGTGCAGGCCGAGGTAGCCGCTGACAAGTGGTGGACCTCCCTCACCGAGAAAGAGCAGAAGGCGTACGTCAAGGCCCACCCCAAGAGCAAGTACGCTCGCGGCGGTAAGGCTATGGGCAAGCCGAGCAAGAAGCGCATGAAGCTGTCGCAGCTGAACGCCTCACCCCAGCACCACGCCTGGGTGAAGCAGGCGTCACGGCTAGCTAGACGTTACGGTAAGGCCGCGGACGACCACAGCAAGTGGAACAGCTCCGCGGGTAGCTACGGCGACGCCGAAAAAGACGCTTGGCACGCGCGACGTACCGCAGACGCGTTCGATAAGTTCAAGCACTTCGTGCGTTCTGGGCCGCCGCACGCTCTGCCGAAGAAGGGTGCCTCTGCGAAACACGTTCGGCTAGCGAAGCAGCAGTCGGAAGTCGCTGCGGGCATGCTAGACGGCGCTGCACACGAGCGTGATGCCGACATGACTCCCATGTATGCGGGAGACGCCGTAGACCATCACCGCATAGCGCACCTCATCCACCACGGACGAGATCGTGCAGCTGCACGAAAGGCGAGCGGCATCGATACCGCGTCCCGAGACGAGGTAGACGACGACGTCTGGAATCACTTACACCCCCGCGAAGACGACGATTTCTGAGGAGACGCGCGTGCCTGACGAAGACAAGACGATCAAGATCATCCACGACCCCGAGGGCGTCAAGCTCGTCGACAAGATCTTCGAGCGGTACGTACGCCGAGGTGAAGACGGCAACTACGCCCATCGGCCAGCGTTCCATATCGCCCTAGACCGGATGATCCTATCGTTCGGCGGCAAGCCCTACGAAGAAGACGCCGACGGCAAGAAGGTAGACGACGGCGAAGATCAGGGCGCCGACATCCACGACGCCGACGCGGCAGAAGAAGAAGTCGCGTCTATCGACGACGTAAGAGACGCGCTTCGTCGCGTTCTTGCTCGAAACAAGTGAGGCGATTGAAATGATCGAGATCGCGAAACTTAATCAGATGGTTCAGGCCGAGGTTGCCGCCGACAAGTGGTGGCACGACATGTCGCCTCGAGAGAAGCAGGCCTACCTAAAGGCCCACCCCAAGAGCAAATACGGTAGAAAGAGCCCAGGCGCTGCCGAGTCTCTGCGCAACCAAGATAGCCACGACAAGGCGTCGTCCTATCACGAGCGGATGATAGAGAAGCACAACTCTCGCGGTGAGCGTATCGGCGACAAGCGCGGCGACGACCACCCGCTAGTCAAGGCTCACTTCAAGGCGGCAGACCTCCACATGAAGGCGTTCGACGCCCACCAGAAGGCGCGGCAGGCACACGAAGACTCTCAATACAACCACGAGAGTGGCTACCCTGCAAAGCGCTCCGACTCTTACGCCAACAAGCGCACCGATAGAGCCCGCGAGTGGACTAAGCTCGCGAACGCAGCGTCGGCGAATCTAAAACCTCTCCACGGCGCCAGCAACGCGCTTAGTCGCATGTCTTCCGGAAAGCACACTCGTACGAATAGCGGGTCGTCGCATCGGTTTAAGGAGCCCGTACCCCTTAAACAAGTTCACGACAAGCTGAAATCTCTGGGGTACCGACGTGAAGGCGCGGCCCACGAAACTTCGGGTGGCGCACAACTATACAGACACAAGGACGGCTCCACTGTAAGTGTAGACGCTGCTACCGACACCAAGTTGGCCCACGGCGCTACCGTACACTATCCTCGGAAACGTTGATGCTCACCCACGACTCTAGGGGGTGGCGCGAGTGCGCCGACGGCGACCCGCTCAACGGCTGCTACGTCGCGTGGCTCATGTCGCGTTCTTCGGCGCAGCTCGTCGCAGATTGGATGCGCTTCGTCGGCGTGCCCGACCCGGTGCCGCCGGAAGAACTGCACTGCACGGTAATGTACAGCCCCGAGCGCGCACTAGACTGCGTGCTCCACGGTGATCGCCCGCTACCGATGCCGTACACGGTGCCGTTCGGCGTGCGCACGACCGACGTGTTGGGCGCCACAAACGACAAGCCGGGGGCGCTCGTGGTGCGCTTCGAGGCACCGCAGGTAGCGGCGCGCAACGCGTACTACGCCGACACTTACGGCCTAGAGCACTCTTTCCCTACAGTGCTGCCGCACGTCACGCTCTCTTACAACGCCGCGGCGTGCTCGCAGGAGCTGTACCGGCGTCTCTGCGAGCGGCCGCTGCCGCTGCCGATAGAACTCGATAGAGAGCGCGTCACCTGGTGCAACCAGTGAGCGTCGGGCTGTACTACGTGCAGCCCGACGGCGCGTGGAAGAAGAACGGCGACGGTCGCTCGCGCGGCCTCGATCTAGTAGACTTACCCGACGACGCAGAGATTTACGGAGAGAAGACTATGATCGAGCAGGCAAAACTCACCAGCCTACTGCAGGTCGAGGTAGCAGCATCCCAAGTTCTGGGACGGCTTGACGCCCAAAGAGAAACGGGCGTACATCAAAGCTCACCCGGGCTCGAAGTTCGCTAAGACGGGCGCAGGCCGGCTCGAGAACGATCATCGGCGCTTGGCGGATTACCACAAGAAGATGTGGGCCCGTCACGATAACTCTTATTTTCCTTTTCGCGCTCACGGTAAAAAGTTAGAAACGTTGTACAGAAGGGCGGCAGAGCGCCACAGCGACGCTATGGACGCACACGAGCTCGCCGCGTCCATGCACCGAACAGCTAAGAACGATACCTCGCGCCGTAACGCCATTGCGCAGAGCAAGAAAGCTCACGCTCTAACGGATAGAGCCGCGAACGCTACGCTTGCTATTCCTCGGAGATAGTACGTGAACCTCGTATCGGCAGTACCCGGACAGACGGTCAACACTACGATCCAGCTGCCCGTAGTCGCAACGGCTCCGGTGCAGTGGAGCGTACGCGACCCCAACGGCGCGCTCGTAGCTAGCGGCCAGGTGTCGCCCTCGGGCACGCTCGCAGTCGTGAGCTTCGTGCTGCCATCGTCGGCGATGGTCCCGCTAGACGACTCGCGCTACGCGCTGTTCGCCACCGACGGCGTCACCTCCGCAACAGAGTACTTTGCGGTACTGTCGCCCGACGCACTCGCCGTAGACCACGGCGTCGAGGTTGCGTACGTCGCGGGGCAGCAGTTCGCAGACTCGCTGATACTGGACGAGGCCGCCGACGAGGTTACCGTCACCGTGCAGCTCCTAGACGGCACAGCGCTAGTCTCGAGCGTCTCAGTAGCGGGACCGCCGACGCGCCGCGGTCAGGCGTTCGTGTACACTTACGTCGGTTCCGCGGTCAACACGAGCACGTCGTCAACGCTTGGCGTCGGCACCGTGACGTGGTCGTACACGCTCTCTTCGGAGGCGCTACCCCGCCAGGAGCTGCACCCGTTCTACACGATCACCCCGTACGCGGCAGACTTCGCCAACGGCATCCGCAAGCTCGTAGACAAGGCGCGCATCGGCGACGCCAACAAGTACCTCGACGTCACGATGACGGACCTGATCCACGCCGTGATACGCGGCGCAGACTACGTGATGCAGAGCGAGCCGCTCGCTACGGGGTTCTCGCTCGACGGGATGCCGCGCTCTCTGCGCGACTACATCATCAAGGCGGGCGCCGTCGACTTGCTGCGTTCGCAGTACCTCGCCGAGGGCATGTCGCAGGGCGACTTCCAGGGCCTCGGGACGCAGCTGAACGTAGACCGCACGCAGTACCTCGACCAGCTCATCAGCCAGTTCACGCAAGACCTGTCGGGTCTGCCGATGGCGAAGAAGAAGTGGCTCGAGCAGGGGGCGCCCTTGGGGGCCACGCTCGCTGCGGGCAAGCGACCGATAGGCGTGCTCGGTCTAACTACGGGCGTGTATTCTAACATGCCGATGATGCCGATGCCCTATTACTTCATGGGCAACTACAACTTTCTACGCTACGGCGTGATGGGTGGATTCTAGGAGAGAAGACGATGATCGAACACGCTAAGATCACGGAGATGCTGCAGGCCGAAGTAGCCGCAGATTCTTGGTGGAACGGCCTGACTCCTCGCGAGAAGAAGGCCTACATCAAGGCGCACCCCCGCAGCAAATATGCTAGGTCGTCTTCTAAGGCTCCCCCTACACGCCGTGTATTCGGCCATCAACGACGCCATGGACATCTTCGACAGGCACGTGCACCGCACCGTAGGGCGCCGCGGCGAGATACCGAGGTCGAGTGCAGATCGTAAGCAGATACAAGATTTCGACGATAGGCACGTCTAGCCGTTCGCCACCAACGCCTACCCCATCGCAGCGAAGCACGCCAAGAAGCATGGCGTAGAGCCGCACAAGATAAAACGAATGATTAACGACGCCGTGTCGCTGTCTGCAGAAACGTGGAACATGCACGCGTTCCCCGAAACGAAGAACCGCCGTTACTGGTTCCGCAAAAATCGAAGTTGGCTAACCCAGACGAGTCTTGGCGCAAGCACCCGAGTCTGGTTCAGATGCACCGCGAGCTGCGCGCCTCCAACGACGCCACCGCGAAGAAGATAGCGAGCGAGCGCAAGAAGCGCGAGGCAGCAGAGCGCCAAGAAGAACGTCGAGAAGATAGAGAGTTACGCAAGAAACATAAGCGTCGCTTTCTCTATCGGTGATTCGGAGTAGAGCAGCTACATGTCGTGGCGTGACGTAAAGACTGGGGTACCCGAGGGCGCGTGGATACGCAAGGATCTGCGCGCCAAAGTAGTGTGGCTCAAGGCCAAGTACGGTAGGCGCACCCCCGTGTCGGGGCACACCCACACGAGGTCGGCCGCTACCGTAAACGCGATACGCAACCTGTACCTCCACCCGGGAACCATCCCTGCAGACCGCGAGGCCGCCGCGGCGCGCCTGCGCGCCATGGGGGTACCGCTGCCGGGCGAGGAGCCGACAACGGACACCGAGTTAGAGAGGCGCGACTTGGGGCAGGTGGCAGCAGAGTTCCGGTGGGAGATACGCGCCCAGATGGGCGACGTGAACCGGCTTCGAGCCCTCTTGCGCGCAATAGAAGACTTGGCCGTGCAGCAGGGCGTTACCGAAGACGAAGTAGTTACGCAGCTGTGCGCTGCTGTCAGGAGGTAGCCGTGCCCTGGACCGGACCCGAGTTCAAGAGGAAGCACGCGCGAGACTTAACAGACGCGCAGGCCGACGAGGCAGCGAAGATAGCCAACGCGATACTGAGCAAGACGGGGAACGAGGGCATGGCCATATCTACGGGGATCAAGCGCTCGCGAGAGCAGTCTGGCTACGTCGTGGTGGCCGCCCTTCTAAGAAGCGTCCCGTGAACTACGAGGTAGTCGCGATAGTCTGCGCCCTCACGGGGCCGTGCAGCGAGCACGAGTCGCTCGTGACGCGCTACGGGCGCTTAGTCCCCACCGAGCAGCAGTGCCGCGACGAGGGCTACGCGCTGCTGCTCGGCACGATCAAACCCGACGCGGCGGTGCGCGTCGCAGTTCTGTGCCCCGTCAAGGAGAAGTCTGATGAACGCGTACGCTAAGATCCGCGAACTCGCCGCGTCGTCGGGTGACACGGTCACTCTAGACGTCCCGCTGCTCATACGCGTCCTAGAGTGGGCGCGCGAGGAGGCGCACGCCGACGTGCCCCTGCACTTCGTCGCAGAGCGCCTGACGAGCTGCGGCTCGAACGGACGCGTCGCCACGATGGCAGACTACGCGCAGATCGTCCCCAGCGACCCGGAGCAGGCGGCGTACTCTGATTGGTGGTCTAAGCTGAGCAAGAAGAAGCAGCAGGCTTACCTCAAAGACCACCCGCACAGCGAGTTCATGCACGAGGCAGATGCCCTGGTTCACGACTCGAACGTCGGCGGTAGCGAACGTCGAGGGTTCCAAAGAAAAGACGACTACGGGGCGTCGTGGGGCACCAAGGAAGCCAAGAAGCACACGCACGCCTCCATGGCTACCGTACGCAACTTTCGCGGTATAGATCACGACGCACACGTCAAGATACGTGACGGTCTCCACGAGATCGCTAAGAAGCACGGCTTCGGTCCGGGGAGATTCGAGCACCACCTAATTCACCCGAAGACGGGAGCCGAGCTGTACATACACGAGCCCGACCCCAAGATGTATACCGACACGCACACGGGGTACGAGCTGCGTACGCCGCGTGAAGCTCTCGACGGGAAAGAGCACGCCAGCGTCGCGCAGCTACTTGCGACCGCGGCAGGCTGGGACGCCGAGCACGAGATATCGGTACTCGTCAAGGGCGACGGCGACTACGCCGGCCTGCTAGCGTGTATCGGCGATTCTTGCGCAGGGGGTTCCAGCACCGACGTCGTAGTGTCTAACGGTGGCGGTGAGTGCGGCAAGTTCTCTTTCGACGGTGATGGCGCCGACCGCGTAGTGCGCGTCACCGTAGACGGCGCGCAGTCTTACCCCGAACCCGAGAACCCGAGGTGACCAGCATGAAGATCGCAGCTGTAGCTATCTTGCTCGCGGTAACGAGCCTAGGGTTGGCGGCCTGTGGCGGCTGTCCCGGGCACATGTCGTGCGGGTTCAATTGAACCTCTACGCACCGGTTCGCGCGCTACTAGCCGCGACGTCTTTCGTAGACGCCACGTCTACCGACGCGGGAAAGAAAGCGTTCGTCACCCGCGTACTTAACTGGTACGTAAGGGGATCGCGGTACTCGCGAGACAAGTTGGCAGACTACTCGTTCCCACCAGAGTTACGTAAGTCGCCGAAGATCAAAGAGGTACTCCTGTTGCGAGACTACGTCCCTTTAGAATCTGAAGTGATATCGAGGAAGTAGATGGCCAAGATCATCAGATTCGACGCGCCCGACGAACCCTACGAGCGCCCGCGGCCGAAGAAGTCTGCGAAGAAGGCGAGGCGCCTAGAGCCTCGTCATTCGGTAGACGAAGAGGCCGTCTTAGAGGAGCTGGGCATACGCCCGTTCAAGCGCGAATTCAAGCGCCTTCGCAAGCTCACTACGGCGGGCGAAGACTTCTCGTCGTCGTCTGCGGCGTACGCCCTCACGCGTTCGCTCTTGGCGATGGTGATACAGGCCATGCCCGTCGCGGAGGCGGGAGTGCACCGCTTCAAGAACGAAAGAGCAATGTACGGCATGAACGCCCTCGTCGGTACGGCGCGAGAGCTAGCCAACGACTTGCGTTCTTTCGGCGACCAGGGAGAACTCGCAGAGCGCGTGCGCCAGGTCGTTATCCAGGGCGCCCTGCGTTCTCTGGCGACGTCGCTCGTGCAAGAAATCATCACGGCCCGCCGCGACGTGCACGGCAGACTAGACGCCAATTTGGCTAAGAAGGTAGATGCCCGCCTCAAGATACTGCAAGAGAGCGTCGCCCACACGTTCGTTAAGGCGGAGGCGGACGTTGCAGACCAGGTCGCGCGACTGCTTAACGCCAAGTGAGGTAGGGATGCCCGTCGTATACCACGGAACATCGTCTGAGGCCGCCCCGCTCCTCGTAGCGCTCGGGTGGCCGTCTCTAGTGGTATCGTGTCGCGAAGACGCCGAGGTGGCCGCCCGCCGCGCCGCAGTACGCGACGGCGGCGTCCCCGTACTTCTGGCCCTAGAGGCCTCGCTCGAGCTGGTACCCACGCTGTCTGCCGTGGTAGACGCAGACCCGCTAGCCCTGCAAGTAGAGGCCGTGCTAGACCCCCTCGACACGGCCGAGGCCCGCCTGGGCTTCGCAGAGACGGCTGGCATCGGCGACGCCGTCAACGGCCTGCTCACCGTGCTCGACGAGACGCACAAGACGCTACGCAACGCCCTCGACGTGGGCGCCGGCGGCAACGCAGAACTCCCCAGCGCCACGAACCTCAAGCGGGCCCTGCGCCAGATGCGCGGCCGAGACCCCGACGACGACTCGCCAGAAGAGCGCGAGTCTGACGTAGACCTAGAGAAGGCGCGCCGCAAGGCCCTGCGCGGTCTCAACAACCACGTCAAGAAGACTACCAGCGTCGTCAAGAAGCACATCGACAAGCTGTCGAAGAAGCACAAGATGAAGGGCGCTAAGAAAGGCGTCGTCAAGCCGAGCGCGAAGAAGCGCACGCGTCCGAAGAAGAGCGACTGGGCTCCTCGGCAGAAGAGGGTGTCCGACGACCACGGCACGCTCGGGCCCACGTTCTCGGCGCCCGCAGACGTCACGGTCAAGGGCAAGCTCGGCGGCAAGCCGCACACCGTCAACATCAAGCGCGGCCAGCAGATCAAGGCGGGCAAGGGCCTCGGCGGCTTCCACCTGTGGACGCCAGGCATGCGCGGTACGATGATCGTCAACCCGTCCGATCGCGGGAAGCTAGTTGGGAGATGAGCATGCTGAGAGAGATAAGGGCCCTGCTGGCCAGTGCAGAGCAGGCCAAAGTGTTTGGGGGTGACCGCTACGACTGGTACACGTACCTGGGCGACCGGCCGTTCAAGCTAGACTTCCGCGGCAAGACCGTCTCTATCGAGAAGGGCGAACGCTTCGGGGTTCGCGACGCAACGTCCAAGTCGGGCCAGTACCGCGTAGTGTTCGAGAGCCAGGGCAACTCGCGCGTCATGTCTCCCGAGCAGTCTGAGGTAAAGCGCCTCATCGCGAAGTCGAAACTGGCCAAGGTAAAGTAGTGTACGCGGTCGTACGCAGGCTCCTAGAGACGGCCGAAGAGTTCGTAGAACGCGAGCACCCCCGTCGGTCCGACGGAGAGTTCGCGCCCAAGAACGTGCACGACGATGCGCCGTCGAGTTCTCCCGTACCAGACAAGCCCCCGGCTCGCGTAACGCGCGCGGGTGCTCTCGTAGCGGCTCCCGACAAGCGGGCAGACTGGCCAGACCACATCAAGCGCCTCAAGCTCCCGCCGGCGTGGACGAACCTCAAGATCTCTTCGGATCCAAACGCGGACCTCCTAGCTATCGGGAAAGACGCGAAGGGGCGCGACCAGTACGTGTACCACGAGCGATTCTCTGCGTCGCAGTCGGCCGTCAAGTTCGCGCGCATCGCAGAGCTCGACCAGAAGTTCGAGGCCATCAAGGCGCAGGTCGCCAAGGATCGCAGGTCGCGCGACGCCGACGTGCGCGACGTCGCCGACTGCACGCACCTAGTTATGACTATGGGACTGCGCCCAGGAGGCGACGACGACACCAAGGCCGAGAAGCGCGCTTACGGCGCATCTACGCTAGAGGGCAGGCACGTAGTAGTCGGCGGGGGCAAGACGCGACTAGTTTTCGTCGGCAAGAAGGGCGTAGACGTAGACTTGGTGGTCGAAGACCCCGAGTTAGTCGCGATGCTCAAGCGTCGCCGCAAAGAAGCGGGACCCGACGGTCCGCTGTTCCCTAACACTAACGCGCAGGGGCTATTGAATTACGTGGGCAAGCTCGACGGAGGCTCGTTCAAGACTAAGGACCTACGCACGCTGCACGGCACGCGCGTAGCTCGCGACGCCGTAGCCGGCCTAGACGCGCCTACGTCGGAGAAAGAGTATCGCAAGCACGTGCTGTCTGTGGCCAAGCGTGTGTCTACGGCGCTCGGCAACACGCCGAGCGTAGCGCTCACCAGCTATATCAGCCCCGTAGTCTTCGCTCCTTGGGCGTCCGTAGCTCCCGCGAGCGACGGCAAGGAGGAAGCAGCCGTGCGCAGCAAGTCCCTGCCCGGCGTGCGCTTCGGCAGCAAGGGTCTACCAGACTGGCGCAAGTCGAGAGACGCACACGAGCCCGACGACGACGAGCAGCGCAAGCCCGCCAAGAGCGTAGTCACCATGTTGGGCTTCGACCCGTCTAAGCAGCGCCCGAAGAAAGAGCACGGCGCTCTCGGCAAGCTCCGATCTCACGCAGACGTGCACGACGAGTTAGTGCGCGTACTCCACGACGTTCGCGCCGCTCTATGGAAGATGCTGGGTACGAAGCCCGAGGCTTATCTGCGGTCGAGAGACGCGTTAGTGAACGTGGGAGACGCGTGCCGCGACGCGGCGTACCGAGACATCGTCGTGCGGTGCACTACGGAGAAGTGCCCTCGCCGCGGAGTGTTGGCCGAGGCCAGCCGCGTACCCGGCATGATGCGCATCACGATGTACGACGTGCTCGGCTCCGTGTACGAGCGCTGGCTACCAGAGTTCTACAACGCCCCGTCGTTCACGGAGGCGTTCGCGCACGAGATGACGCACCAGTTGCAGAACGTGCACGACGCAGACTTCCTAGTCGCGGGGCGCAAAGAGACTCCCGTGGGGTACGACTCTACCCAGTACGTAGACTCGCCGAGAGAGCTGCAGGCGTACGTCACGTCGGCCGTGGTGCGCTTCTCGCAGCACGCCAAGGTGCGCGGCGTCGAAGAGTTCTGGGCGTGGGCCCGCAAGCAGCCCCTGATCGGTGGGTGGATGGCTAGCGCGTCTCCCGCGTCGCTCAAGCTCGCGCGGACCATAGTTTCGCAGATACTAGAAGGCTGAGCCCTAGCTGTACTTAGCTAGCGCCGTGTAGTATGCTACCTAGGGGCTATTTACGGAGAGAAGACGATGATCGAACAAGCTAAACTGACGAACCTACTGCAGGCAGAGATTGCTGCCTCCAAGTTCTGGGACGGCTTGACGCCGAAAGAGAAGAAGGCCTACCTAAAGGCGCATCCTAAGAGCAAGTACGGGAAGGGCGGCTCGGGACCTCAAGTAGTGTCTACGAAAGACGGCCTCGGTATGCGCTACCCTCGAGGAACCAAGCGTCCGCGCGCCGAGAAGAAGGTAGTCGACCCCAAGCACGACAGCATCGTTCGTGCCCTCGACGTCACGCATCACCACCTGAACGACGGCATGCAAGGCACCATTGCTCGCCATATCCGTAAGCTACACGAAGCCGGAGAGCACGGGAAACTTCGTAAGTACCTCGGCGGCCTGGGGCTCGACTCGGCGGTCGGCTGGAAGCACATCATGGGCGCACTACGCTCGTCGGGTGATGGAAGGCCCAAGTTCGACGCCAAGTCATCCAATGCGCTAAGGCAATCGACGCACGAGGCTCTCACCAATGCTGGACTATCGAAGAATAACGAATACAGCGACGCGCCGCAGATGGCGCCTCACACGTTCTGGAACGTGCGAGAGTACGAGCCGAAGCAGGATGCGGCTACGCGCAAGAAGATACATCAAGGGTTGACGAATCTGGGCTATCAGCAAGAGAAACCCTCAGCTTCTCTTAGGAGAAATCATATTTCGTTCGCTTATCACCACCCTATTCATCGACACTCGGTGGTACACAATGATGTGGGAATCTCGCACTTCGCGCCTACGGAGCACGGCTTCGACGATTCCGAATAGATGTTTACGCAGAGCGCCGCGTTCTACAAGTCCTCAGAGTGGGGCCGCCTGCGCGCAGAGTGTAAGCGGCTCGCGGGTTACAGGTGCCGCGACTGCGGCTGGCGCGCGCCCAAGGGAGAGAGGCGCCAGTTACACGCCCATCACCGCGTATCGCGGCCCGACTTGCCGTTCAAGACGGCACTCGACGTGCAGAGCAATCTAGTGTGCCTGTGCGACGACTGCCACCGAAGGTTGCACCCCCACATGGGTCGTCGGGTTCGCTCGACGGGTACGAATAAAGCCCCGAAGAATGCAGTCCCCAAGCTGTTTCGCGCCAAATCTTCGGGTTCTCGCAGGTATCGCTAAGCGGCGCGCAGAGTAAAGAGCTCAGTCGGGGGCAGCTCCGACGACGGTACACGCAGGAGACACGCCTTGGATCGCGTTAAGAGAGAAGTGCCGACTAGCGCACTAGCCCACGCAGGCATGGGGGCGACGTCCGACTCGCTGCGCGCCCGCTGCGCAGCCCTCCAAGAGTACGTAGACGACCTGGCGCGCGGGTGGATCAAGATGATCCCGGCCGTAGTGTTCTCTACGGAGACGGCGCTCGCGGCGACTCGCGACTACGACGGCGCGTGGTTCCGCTCGCGCCTCTGGTCAGACGACGTGAAGCGCGAGGCGGCGAAGGCGTTCGTCGCGGCGGCTCGACCGTTCCCGACCGTAGACGTATCCGTGTGGAAGACGATAGCAGAGGCCGAGTGATGATAAGTCCCAGCAGACAGAAGTTCCTGGCGGGCGTCCGAATTCCCTACGCGGCCGTCGCGGCGAACCCCACACGGTCGCTGACGAGCAAGCCCGCCCCGAAGGCCGAGTTCGACCTAGACGACCCCGAGAAGGTCAAGGCGCTCGAGAAGAAGTACGAGCACTTCACGCGTCCGGGCTCTCTGTACCACAAGGTAGCAGAGGGCTTCGCCGCGCTTTCTGGCGTGATGTCTCACCCGGCGTTCGCCGAGGCCGGCGGCGTCGAGCCGTCGCGTGTGCAGCGCGACCAGGCAGACCCCGCTACCGCGACGCGCGCCGCCACGGCGGAGATGTCGATGAAGCCCCAGGTGAAAGACTTGGGCGCGGGCGGTGTTCGCCTCACGGTGAACCTCCCCAGCGTAATCATCGACGTTCACGGGGTGCTCGCGCGACCCTCTCCCGCTCAGCAGCTGGCGTACGAGGCCGGTCGCCGACTGATACGCACGCTGTTCCCCGAGCTAGACCTCGAGGCACTAGAGATCGTAGACGGTGCAGCGGAGCCCGAACTCTCTCGCGAGCTGCCCATCGAGGCGGTGGCCTCTCTCAACGTGCAGGGTATCGGCAAGCTAGACTTGTCGTCGTGGGACAAGAACTACCGCAACGTAGTGAAGTACGTGCTCACGGCGCACTCTATTCGCCTGTACGACGACGAGCTGCCCGAGAAGATCGGCCCGCACAACGACTTCAAGATCACGGTAGGCGTGCAGGCGTACGTCACGTTCCCGCGAGAGTATGCGCTGTGGTGCTCGTCGTCGACGGGCGCCGACTTCGTGCCCACGTCTTTCTGGATGCACCAGCGTCGCCTGCAGCGGTGGCACAGCTCTACTAAGCCCGCCGGGTCTCCTCCGCCGGCGCGTGCCCCGCACCCCGACGAGCCCTCACGCATCAGACAAGATGCCGCGAACAAGTACGGGCTCGTGCCGATACCACGCGTCAACAAAGAAGACTTGTGCTCTAACATCCGTGGCGAGCTGATGTACGTACCGGCGTCCGGCGAGTCTAGCTGGACGGAGGTGCTGCGCTCTTGCGTAGACGGCGCCACGGGCGACATAGACTTGGGCAAGACGCGCGGTCGTCACGTGGCCAGCGACTGGCTGCTCAACAAGCTGCTCGTCACAGACGACGGCGGTGCGCAGCACGTCGTAGACTTGACGGGATGCCGCCCCCTGACACCCGTAGTCATCGCGCACGTCGCCTCGCAGCGCGTCGGCACCATGCTCTCGCGCGTGCTGCAGCTTGCAGACCGCCTAGACGGCCCGATAGATTCTTCCGTGGTTAAGGGCGCCGGCGCCGAGCTGCGCTGGGAGAACATGATCGACGTGCCGTTCGACGAGGACGAAGACGCGATCATCAACAAGCGGCTCTTCGAGCTGGGGTCGCGCCTATCTCAGGCGTGGACGAAGCTAGAGTCTTCTCCCCTCCCCCTGTGGGAGCAGTTGTACACGCGTCCGTACATGGCGCTGTTCGGCCCGTACTACGGCAAAGACGCCCGCAGCAAGTGCGTACGCGCGCTGGGGGAGCGCGCTGCTCTCAACCGCGCCGCCGTCCCCGTAGACCCCGACAACGTCCAGCTAGCCGACATGCCGGGCGTCGACGGCATGATGCCGCACCAGGTGGAGGTAGACGGTGCGCTCGCGCTGTTCCCCCACGCTGCCATGCTCGACGTCTCTGCGGGCGGCGGTAAGAGCCTGGCGTACATCGACGACATCACGAAGCTGATGAACGCCGGGAAGATAAGGCGGCCCGGCATCGCTATGCCGCGAAACTTGATGGCGCCGTTCGGTAACGAGGTAGTACGTTTCACGCACGGCCACGTACGACCGTTTCTGATCAACAACAAGGTGTGGCGCGCGTGGGTACGCCGTCTGGGCGCGAGCCCCGAGGCTATACTACAACTACTCGCTCGTCAGCCGAAGAACACGTTCTTCGTAGTAGACTACGGCTGGCTGTCGATGAGCGGTATCGAGGTGGGCTTCGGCGACGAGTCGGCGACGTTCTACCCCAATGCTCATCTGATGGCGCAGCTCAAGTTCGACTACTTCGCCCTCGACGAGAGCCAGCGCGCCAAGAAGCTGCGTACTGGTCGTACCGTCGCCGTGTCTCAACTATCGTCGTGCGCCGCGGTAGGCGACCAGGGCGAGACGGAGGGCTACGCCCGCATCGGTTCCGGTACCCTGTTTCACAACACGGCTCGCGACATCATCGGCCAGATGGCCCAGCTCGAACCCACGGCACTGGGAGAACTCGGCGACGAGATCGCAGACAACAACCGCGTCGCGATATCTGAGCTGCCTGAACTGCGCGACCGCATCGGCAAGTTCGTGCGCCGCATCGTCGTGCCGCGTCGCAAGTGGGCCCACCTGCTTCCCCCAGTCCTAGAGCGCGTCTGGCCCGTCTCTATGACGAAGATGCAGCAGAAGTTCTACGACGACGTCATGGCGGAGACTCAAGAACGCATCCTCCAAGACCCGAAGATTCGCAAGCTACTCAAGCAGGTAAAAGACGGCGTCAACGTCACGGGCAGCGAGGCTCGTCTCGAGGTGCTGTTCAAGCGCTACTTCGCCAAGCTCGAGATATGGCTTAACGCCCCCGACAGCGACTTCGCCGCGAAGCAGCTGGGCGTGTTCTTCCGCAACCTCAGCGACATCAGGCCCGAAGACTTGAAGTCGCCGAAGATCGAGATGATCGACCAACTGTGCGACCAGCACTTCAACGGCGGCACGGCCGACTTCGGCAACGGCGAGGTAGACGTACCGCCCGCGAAGAACAAGATCCTCATCGTAGGATTCAACAAGGCCGTCTCGAGGCACATCTACGAGCACATGAAGTACAAGAACCGCGCCGTGCACTACACGGCCGGCGACGACGCCGTGCTCGAGGCGTTCAAGAAGAACGACGTACCGATCCTCGTAGCCGACGAGACTTCGCTGTCGGAGGGACACAACCTCCAGATGTGCGGTCGCGTCATACGCACCCAGACTGTATGGGCGCCCGGTATGCAGGAGCAGACGATGGCTCGCGTCTGGCGCCCCGACGTCCCCGACAAGGACGGTAACGTTCGCTTCGAGCGCGACCACATCTTCCTAGACTGGATCGTCGTCGAACCTAGCCTCGAAGTCGCCAAGATGGCGCGCATGATCGGCAAGATGGTCGAGAACGGCATCGCGCAAGAGATCGACTCGAACAAGAACCTCGCCAAGATCGTGCAAGACAACGAAGAAGTCTTCGGCGCCGTGAAGCGCGTCAAGATGAACCTCGATATGATCCGCGACAAGAACCTGCAGACCACCGACTCGCTGTCTACGCAGTTCGCAGCGTACCAGCTGTTCAAGGGCTGGGAGCGCAGCGAGTTCGCCGTAGAGCGCGCTCGTCTGCGCAAAGAACTCGAGGTGAAGTACGGCCGCAAGATCAAGAACGCAGAACTCGGCCCGCTGTCTATGATCCGCGTGACGTCTACCACTACGTCCGAGTTCGATCCCGGCAACCGCCTGCAGGGCATGGGCTACGTCCCGTTCGTAGAGGGCTTCACGGGGTGGAACACGGCGGGCCTCAACCTGGCACCCATCAGTATACCCGACCCCGAAGACGACGAAGAAGATGCACCCGACGACGACGCCGAGGTGGAAGACAACATCGTCGTGGTCAAGGGCGACCCCGTGATGACTCAGTACGGTCCCGGCACCGTAGTGAACCCCGGCAGGCGCCTCATGTTAGACGTCTACGTCCCCGGCCTGCGCCCCTCGTCGATCAAGCTAACGAAATTCACGGTGCTCGCCGCGAAGGACGAAGTGTCTAAGCGTGCTCTCGCCAAGATGCTGAAGGCTGCGCCGAAGGGTGCACCCCTGCTCAAGGTGGACGAAAAGTCGGGGTCGGTTCAGACGGTCCTAGGCGCCGTACCCGCGACTACCGTGGGTAATTACATCAAGGCAGCCGCATCCGACATAGAGGCGGAAGAAGCGGAGAAGGCGCGTCGCGACCGCGCTACGCGCGACGTCACGGCACCCAAGGCCGCAGGTCGCCCGACGCCTACGGCTCCGAAGAGCCGCGACGTCCGCGAGCGCGACGTACCCGTCGCCAAGCGCACGCGCGTAGAAGAAGCGCCCCCGTCGCGCGACAAGCGCCTCGCAGGCATCACGCGTGCACCCGGACTGCGCTCTGACGATCCGTACGCGGGTCGCAAGAAGGCGCCCGTCGCAGCGCCCTCGAAGCAGAAGAAGCCCACGGCGCCGATATCGCTCAGCGACAAGAACCTCGTCAAGAGGGCTAAGGACGAGAACACCGACAAGCGCGAAGCGTCGGCTGCGGTACTCAACGGCATCATGTGCATCATGACCGACGACGGCGGAGATCGCGACCCGATCCTGCTGAAGAACGGCTTCGACCGCATAGGCCGAAGCGTGCGCATACGCCTTAAGAACCCGAAGGCGTACCGCGCCCTGCTAGAGTTCTTATCGACGAAGTTCGTTATACCGCCGAAGATCAAGGCGCAGCTCGACGACTTCGCCGACATCTACGCGACGCAGCGCAAGAACATCGCGTACATGAAAGCACGCGAGCTGCCCTTCCACAACATGTGGGTCAAGGACCAGCGTCGCAAGGCGTCCGAGAAGCGAGAGATACGCCCGTGGCCCGTCGTAGAAGACGGCCTCGTGTACCTGTACATCAACGTAGAGACTTGTCCCGCGGCGAACCGACTCAAGCAGCTGTCGTACCCCGTGGGCGTCGTCAAGCCGCAGCAGATCGAAGCGGGTCTCGTCGCGATGGTCAAGAACCGCGCCCAGGCCCTAGACTTGCTCAAGAGGCTAGAGGCCAAGCACGTAGTGTTCACGAACAGGGACGACTTGCTCCGTGAACTGAAGAGCATTCGCTAAGAGGAGAAAACCATGTCAGCATCAATTTCTCGGTCTCTGCTGTCTGCTACAGCTCTGGCTACGACCATAGAGGAGCCGACTACTCTAGTGGGTGAAGCCGTAGCGCGCTTGATAGACGCGATATCCCCCAGCGCGACGGCGGCGTGCGACTACGGCGACCTACTCACCCGACTAACTGCGTCGGGGGTCCCCATCCCGCTGCGCGTTCTTATGTCGGCAGCCGGATACAACTTCGGAGATAGGGGGTACGCCCGTGACTGCTAGTATCCGATCGAAGAACGGCGGCTTCTTGAAGATGCCCGTCCCAGACGTAGACCAGATCTGCGTCGAAGACGTAGCCTACGCGCTGTCGAACCTCTGTCGCTGCAACGGCCACACGACGCCCTTCTTCTCTGTGCTGCAGCACAGCGTCGAGGTGTCTGTGCTCAGCGAGCGCGTGTCGACAGAGTACTTCGACGTAGACGAGTACGAGGCGGGGCTCGCGGGCCTACTCCACGACGCGCCCGAGTACGTCGTGGGCGACGTCACGTCACCCCTCAAGAGGAGACTGGGTGACGCGTACCGCAAAGTGTACGCCGAGGTAGAGACGAACGTGTATAGAGCGCTCGGCGTCACAGAGATAGCGAAACGCTGCCACGAGGTAGTGAAGTACGCCGACTCGCAGATGCTCGCGTCCGACATGTTCCGATGGAAGGTGTACGGTACGATCGTAGACTGCGGCCGCGGAAAGACTTTCGACCTCGTAGAGGACGGCGAACTACCGCCGGGGTACGATCTACACTTCGCAGACGCGAAGCCCTGGGTAGCCGGCGAGGGCGTCGACGTGTTCCTCTGTAGGTACTATTCGCTCAAAGCCAAGATCGAGTGGAGGAAAATACATGAAGTTTAGCCGCAGGAAGATACTCGGAGGAGCAGTTCTCGGCGCGACTAGCGCCGTGGGCATACCGGCCCTTGCAGCCGCAGGAAACGACGAAGCTCTGGGACGGCTACTCGCGGACGCTATAACCGTCCCCGTGATGGTGCGCCCGGCCGTACCTAACGTGGCGCCGCGCTGGAAGACTCGCGAACACAATACAACGCGGTACATCATGCCCTACGAGTTCGACGTCGCCGTACACGCGCCGTCTGCACCACTCTCGGCGCGCGTAGAGTGCATTTGCAAACGCGTAGCAGTGACGGTATACAACGTCTGGCTAAACCACCCAACTGCGGTCGGTACGGCGTACGTCACTTACAGGCCACTGCGCGAGGTACCGAACACGCTCGTCGAAGCTAAGCTCCGCGGCACGGTCGCGATGCGCGTGTCGATCGCGATTCACGCCCGCGAACTATCGCCCGCCGAGCACGACTGGGACGTAAAGGATGGGCTACTAGGCGTCGTCTGGGCAGATGCAACAGGAGAATCTTCATGACGAAGCTAGTAGACCCGATCAAGTTGCTGACGCAGAAGCTCGCCAGTAACAAGGCGGTAGCGTCGGCTCCGGGGCTAGACCCTAACGCCCGAGCAGCCGTACCGTACGAGTTGCCGCTGTCGCCGCCGGCGGGCGCCAAGCTCATGCGCCTCACCATCGCGAGTACGTACCGCACAGAGATACCCGTGCTGTTCGACCCCGCTACACGTACGACGTACCCCATCTCCTCAGACTGAACCGGAGAGCGACGTGCTTAAGGGAATGAACAAGTACAGGATGCGCGGTTCGCAGTTCGTGCAGAACGCGAACCTCGGGCCGCGCCAAGAGGGTAAGCCCCTCACGGCGCGGGGGTCGTTCCAGGCTCGCGCCGACATGTCTATGGGCATGCCACCCAACACTAACGTGCGCGCGTTCGCCAAGCCCACCCAGGTATCTCTCGGCGCCGGCTTGATACCCGAAGATCCGTACTCGCTCATACGCATCGCACGCGAGATGCTAGACAACGACTCTGTGGCGGGCGCCGTCGCAGAGTCTATCGCCGGCGCGCTGTTCGGAAACTTCGCACTCGCCAGCGTCCCCGACAAAGAACACCTAAAGCCCTACACGACGAGCCTAGACCGCATACGCGTCAAGACGCTTCTGCCTTCGATGGCGCTGGGTTACCTAGTAGACGGCACGTGGCTGGCTACGGGCGTATTCGACTCGAAGAGCAAGGCATACTCTGCGATCATGCCGCAAGACATGCTACACGCGAACATCTACCCGGTGCCGTTCTTCGGCGCGACTCCGGTGGTAGACGTCTCGATACCTCCCGAGGTGCAGCGCCTGTACGTGGGCATGAAGGGTGATCAACGCTTCCAGCAGTATTACGAGTTCTTGCCCGACGACTTCAAGCGCAGCGGTCTCGTGCAGCTGCAGCCCGAGAACACGTTCTACGTCCCGCGTCGCGGGCTGTCGCACAACGCCCTCGGCGTATCGCTGTTCCGCAAGATCATGATCCCCTACCTGCTAGAGAAGGCTCTAGCTCGCGGCACCATCGAGATGTCTTATCGGCGCCAGCGTCCGATACTGCACGTTATAGCCGGCGACGAGAACTGGGACCCCTCCGTCGAAGAGATGAACGAGCTATCGCAGCTGTTCCTGTCGGCGGACCTAGATCCGCTGGGTGCCGTAGTCACTACGCGTGCGGGCGTGCAGCCGCAAGAGATCGGGGGCGCCGGCGACTTCTGGCGCTGGACCGACAACATCGACGTGCTCACGAGCCTCAAGCTGAAGGGCCTAGGTATGCCCGACGGCCTCCTGGGCGGGGACATGTCGCTAGACTCTGTGTCGGCTACGCTCACCGTGTTCATCAACATGCTGCGCACTCTCCGCGACTACCTGACGCGCACCTTCTTCTACGAGAAGCTGTTCCCGTACATCGCGATCACCAACGATCACCGGCGCGACTTGATCGGCGCCGGTCCCGAGTACGGGGCGTTTCGCAAGACGTCGAAGTTCTCGGGGAACTCGTTCTCGTACGGGTCTTACGTAGAGCGCGCGAACGACTCTGACGTAGACTTGGGCGACTACATCACCCCCACTATCTCGTGGCACAACTCTATGCGCCCCGAAGGCGACAAAGAGTACCTCGATCTGCTGCACACGCTAACCGACATGGGTGTGCCCATCCAGCTACGCACCATAGCCGCCGCGGGCGGTCAAGACATCGACGACCTGCTCAACGGCGCCCCCGACGACGTAGAGATACGCCAGCGCGTCGCGCAGGTAAACGACGCCATAGCACAGACGGCTCCCCAGCAGGGAGACGACGGCGGAGGCGAGTACGGGCGCTTCGACCCGCACACGGTGATGACGGGCCTGCGCCCCAAGGGCATCGTGAACCGCGAGTACGACGACAGGTTGCACCCGCGTACCAACATCAACGGCCACTCCTACCACACGACGGCGCGTGAGAAGAAACGTCGAGACGATGTAGCCAACAAGATCGTCGCTCAGGCCCAGGCTCGCCTGGCGCCTACGCTCAACGCGCACGCCGAGCAGCGTGTACCCCGCAAGCGCACGCGCGCGTATCGCTTCGACCACCTAGTATAGGACAGCAGCCATGCCCCTGAAACAGAGCGACTTGATCCCCTACCGAGGTCCCGCCGACGACCGAACCATGTTCTGGGAAGTCGCAGACGTATTCGGCACGGGAGAAGACGCCGTAGTGAAGCTGGTACCGCGCGCAGAGCGTACGGCTACTACGGCGCCTCCCGAACTCGGGGGCGCTACCGTAGTACCCGTGGCGCTACTGAAAGACGTGCGCGTCTATCGCATAACAGACCCGTTCGCAGAAGACGCCGTCGACGTGACGTCGACGATAGGTGTAGACTTCGACATGTTGGGCGTCAACCCCCGAGCCTGGGTTCGCGCGTTCCTAGACAAGCACGGACCGGGGCGTGCTGCCGCAGACGCTACCGTACTGCTCGGGTGGTTCTCGCGCATACTAGACGCCGGTGCAGCGCGCGAGAGGGCGCTGGGCGTCTTGCCGACTAAAGTGTCGCGCGAGCCCGATCGGACTAAGCGCCTGCCGCTGGCGAAGCCGCGGCGCAAGCGCGCGTGATACTAGCCGTCGCGCGTCTACTAGGGCACGAGCTCGCTTCGGTAACCGTGCGCGGCGTCGTTCAAGTGTGCAGGGTGCATCGCGTACGCGATGCACCTCCTTTCGTTAGGGTGAAGGTCGGCGGGCG
>JGI26470J50227_1000152_pt1 | contig 32700 bp, 49 predicted proteins | sample FreactTroBogLake_FD_50227 | JGI IMG/M metagenome (IMG submission 50227)
GAAAAAAAAGAGTGAGATTTCTCTCACTCTTTTGAATCAATAAAAAAGTTTATTGATTAGACCAGCGGGTTTTGACCCTGCTCGGCAAGCGCACGGATGCCGGCGGCAACAATAGCGCGAGTTGGCGTACCAAGACGGTACTTGCTGGTGACCCGACCCTTCGTGTCTACGCGGTCGTTGCTGTAAATGCAGAAGCCTTCATTGCGAAGGTTAGCAATCACGCCTCGAACAGCGTTTGTGCTTGAAAAGCCAAAGCGAGCACGAAGCTGTGCTGCAGTGAGCTCGTCACCAACTGAAAGAGCATCAATAACGCGGTCGGTCTTTGTAACATTAACAGTCATATATAATCTCCAAGTTAAAATCAAGTCACATGTGATGCATCAACATCACACAATCAATATACGATATAACAGGTTATTCTGTCAACCGTATTTTCAAACTATTTTTTATAATAGTTTAAAACTGGTGGGCTTTATGCCACAGACTTTCTAGAATCACCTTCTAGATAAGAATCAGCCCAATCGAGCCAGTCGAGCTCTTCGTTATCAAGACGAAACCCATGGCGATACTTTTGCAAAAGTTCTGCTCGCTTCCTCTCAATGGTGTGAGTACCTTGAGTCGGTAGTGAGTATTGCTTGACGGTAAGCATAGTCATCATCTCCAAAATTATATCAACTATTTATAAGAAAAACAGTAAGTATACGATCAGCCAAAAACCCGCAGAAATAATACAGGCCAGTATCATTCCTCTAGAAGTTCCGAGGTCGTCATTGTCGTTTAACTTCATAACTACCAGCTCTACGGGTTTAGCGAGGAGCGCGACCATCTAGTCGGTCTATTTCCTGCTGAAGGCGCTGCTGCAAAACTAGAAGGCGCTCAAGGATGGGATCCACCTTTTTGGACTCATCATCCTCGAACATCCATCGGTACCGATTATCACTCTCACGATGCATCATAGTGATCATGACGCAGTTGCTGAGATCGCCGAGATCTTCTCGAGAAAGTTTCATCACGCTGCCCTCTGAGCAACTAGGAACTGCTTGTAGCCTTCTTGCGTGACAGGATATCCACCCTCCTTCAACCACTTCTTGATATGAGGAAGAATGTAGCCCTTGCTTTCAAGCACCGTCAGCGGAGCTTCTCCAGCACTGAGCCGACCAAAGTACTCCTCGACCGTGAAGTTCTTGATCAGGAAGGTCTGGAACGTACCAGCAGCACCGGGCTGATGCTTGAAGCGAGCCACGAACTCTCCATGGTACTTGTTTGGGTTGTACATGCCGTGACTCGAGTCCAGCTTATACATGAGGTACATTCCATCCTTAAGGAAGTTTTCTTTCTTGAAACTAGCCATCTGCTTTACCCTTTCGTTCATCATGTAAACATTATGAGGGATAGCGGATTTAATTGCAACAACTAAATTTCCTTATGAATCAATAAGTTACAAAAAACACGCTAAATGCTTGATTTTTAACCGGATAAATACTACAATAGCATATGAGGTAAAACTATGGGTGCTCCTGTTACACAACCTACTGATCTTAATTTCTTATCGCCGCTTGGGTTTAAATTCACCATCGGCAAGTTGCCGAACTTCGATTACTTCGTGCAGGCATTCGATTTTCCGGCGCTATACTTAAATGAAACGTCAGATCTACAGACACCTTTTGAGAAAGTAATCATTCCGGGTGATCACGTTACTTGGGATCATTTCAGAGTCACTTTTAAAATTGATGAGAACATGAAAGGATACTTTGAATTGTATAACTGGATTACGGGTGTAGGATTTCCAGACAGCTTTGATCAATATGCTGCAGTCGCCAATACTGCGCCAGGAACAGGTCAAGGTGTGTTGGTAGACGCTGATCTTATTATTCTTGATAGCGTCATGCGTCCCAACATTCGAGTTACGTTTTCTGACGTTCTTCCTGTATCACTTTCCGGATTTAATTTTGATAGCACTAACGTTGACGTAAAGTATTTGACTGCAACTGCTGAATTCAAATATCGTGAGTACACCTACGTTATGTTGCCTCGAGGCTCAACCTAGTAAGGATGTTTATAATGAAACTTGATGAAATTTTTGAAACATGGAAAGAAGATGCTGAAATTAACACTGCTGTGATTGATAAAGAAGCTGTAAAGATTCCTAGATTGCATCACAAGTATTATCAAATGTTTTCTGCAGAACGTCTTGCACTACGCAAACTAGAAGCAGAATATAAGCAATTGCAGTTACTCAAGTACGACTATTTCTTGGGTGCTCTAGATCAAGAGACGTTACAAGAGAAAGGTTGGCGACCTAATCCTCGCGCTATTCTTAAGTCAGATATTCCTATGCACATTGATGCTGATCAGGATATTGTCAATCTAACACTCAAGATTGCTCTACAAAAAGAAAAGTGTAATGTGCTTGAATCGATTATCAAAAATATTGGTGAGCGTGGATACATTGTAAAAAATTTCATCGATTGGCAAAGATTTACTAATGGTGCTACATGAGTACACATGGCAAAGATGATCTTATAGAAGAATGCAGATTCCATGCACAACTTTTGGTAGAAAAAGGATATGTTAGTCAGCAAAGTATTGACGATCTTGCTGAGAAGTTATATGAACTAAAAAAGAGAAAAAATGAGCGATACTCTAAGAATATCGAAAATAAGTGAAGCACACATCAAGATAGATTGTGAAGCATCGGTAGCTTACGAGCTTGCCGATCATTTCACGTTTATGGTGCCTAATGCCAAGTTTCATCCTTTATTTCGCAATAAGGTTTGGGATGGTCGGATAAAACTTTACAACGTTATGACTCGGCAAATTTATGCAGGATTGCTCATGAATGTTCTTGCATTCGCTCGAGCTCGAGAATATCATGTTGAGTTTCTTTCTGAATTTAATGACACAGAATTTTCATTGCAAGAAGCAAAGGAGTTTATAAGCACGCTGAGTATTCCTATGGAACCTCGTGATTATCAAATCGAAGCACTTGCTCATGCAGTTCGCAAAAGTCGTGCTATGTTGTTATCACCTACAGCATCGGGTAAGTCATTAATCATCTATACTATCATGCGCTATTATAATATGCGTACGCTCATCATTGTGCCTACAGTTTCTTTGGTCAGTCAAATGGCATCAGACTTTGAACAGTATGGATACAAAGGTAGCATATACAAAATCACTTCGGGTGTCGAAAAACCTGTAGAAGAAGATCTTGTGATTTCTACATGGCAATCTATATACAAAATGCCTAAAGCATGGTTTCAACAATTTAAAGTAGTCATTGGTGATGAGGCACATCTGTTCAAAGCAAAAAGTCTATCGTCAATCATGGAAAAATTGACTGCTTGCAAATATCGCTTTGGATTTACAGGCACACTAGACGGCACCGAAACTAATAGACTTGTTCTAGAAGGTTTATTTGGTCCTGTCAAGCGAGTTGCATCAACTGCAGATCTCATGGAACAAAAACATCTTGCTGACTTGCAAATCAAAGTATTGTTACTAAAATATCCTGATGACACTCGCAAGCAAAACAAAGGTAATGACTATCCTGCTGAAATGGACTTCATTGTACGCAATGCGGCACGCAACAAATTTATCAAAAATTTGTCTTTGAGTTTAACGGGAAATGTGTTATTATTGTTCCAATACGTTGAAAAGCATGGCAAGGAGCTCTATGCCATGATAAACGATGCTGCAAAAGAACGCAAGGTATTTTTTATACATGGCGGAGTTAATGGTGATGAACGTGAGGATATTCGTAAGCTAGTCGAATCAGAAAAGGATGCAATCATCATTGCATCTTCGGGCACATTTTCGACAGGCGTAAATATTAAGAATTTACATAATATCATATTTGCTTCTCCCAGTAAATCTAAGATCAAAACACTACAGTCAATTGGTCGTGGATTACGCAAATCTGAAACTAAAGAAAAAGTAACATTGTTTGATATTGCCGATGATCTTTCTTGGAAATCAAAAAATAATTACACACTTGAGCATTTCAAAGAAAGAATGAAAATATACGCTGAAGAGGGATTCGATTACAAGATATACAATATTGACTTAAAGGGCTAATCTATGTACGAATACATTCTGCTTAAACTAGTGACTGCTGAAGTCATTATAGGGCGTATTGATTCGTTGTCCGAAACTGAAGTCACGTTGGAATATCCTATGCTAGTCAACTTCGTTGACAATCCCTTGTCAGGGACAACTCAAGTGTATGTTTCTGTATACAATCCATTCTTTAAAGAGAATCAATACCTGGTGTTCAAAAGAAAGTTTATCATATTTGATTCTCCGGTTGATGAAGAATATTCTGAATTTTATGAGAGGTTCGTTGCCAGAACCCTTAAAACTCGTGATCAAATTAATTCAGAAGATGAAATTGATGAAGAAATCGCATATCTAGAAAATCTGTCCATGGATGCAAATACTAGTATTAACTGAAACCGAACAAGTCGATTATACAGACGAAGTTTAAAATGTCAAGCGAAAGGTGAAGAAATGAATACAAAAAAACATTATGTTGATAACAAAAGCTTCTATGCCGCACTGGTAGCATATAAAAATAAAAAGAAAGAAGCAGAAGCAGTAGGGTTGCCGACCCCTAAAATCCCTGAGGATATTGGCAGATGTATTTTTCAGATTGCAACTCGCCTGGCATCAAAAGGAAATTTTGTAAATTATTCTTATAAAGATGAAATGATTTCTGATGGAATTGAAAATTGTATTAACTACATGCACAACTTTGATCCTGAAAAATCAAAAAATCCATTTGCATATTTTACCAGAATCATCTATAATGCTTTCATTCTGCGTATTCAAAAAGAGAAAAGGCAGACATATATCAAGTACAAAACGCTTGAGAATACAATGTTGACAGGTGATGCCTATGAATATGTAGACACCGACAATCCTATTCTTCAAGATGTTAACGTCAATGACAACATGAATAGTTTTGTAAAAGAATATGAAAAAAAATTGAGCGAAAAGAAGCCGCCCAAAAAAACTGTAATTGAATTGCTTGTAGAGAGTGATGATAATTTATAAATTGTATAAGAAATATTATATGAATGGTGTTGATCCAACAACTAGAATAGGTTCTAATGGGCCTATTCCTAACACCCAGCATAGCTTGGGAAAGGAGGGGTAGTTATTATGCGTATTGCAATTATAACTGACCAACATTTTCGGCGTTAGAAATGACAGTCCTGTATTTCATGATTACTTTGAAAAGTTTTACAGCACGTTCTTTTTTCCATATTTAAAACTAAATGGAATTACTAACATTCTTGATCTTGGTGATACGTTTGATAGGCGTAAGTATATTAATTTTTATTCGCTTCACCGCAGTCGTAAGTATTGGTATGATGCTATTGTAGAGAATCACATGCAGTTGACCTCGCTGGTAGGCAATCATGTTATTCCATATAAGAATACGCTATCTATCAACGCACTTGATCTATTACTTAATGAGTATCAACTCAACGTGACTAATGTATCTGGGCCTGAGCATATCTATTTTGATGATTGTAAAATTCTTTTGCTTCCTTGGATCTGTGAAGATAATCATGAGCAAACAATGAGAATGATCAAAGAGACAGATGCACAGATCGCATTTGGACACCTAGAACTAGGCGGATTTGAGATGTACAAAGGTGCCGTACAGCATGAGGGCATGGAGTCCTCTGTATTTTCAAAATTTGATATGGTATGTTCAGGACATTATCACCATCGTTCTTCCAGAGGTAACATTCACTATCTAGGATGCCCATATGAGATGACTTGGTCAGATTATAATGATCCTAAAGGATTTCATATCTTTGATACAAAAACTAGACACTTGACATTTATAGAAAATCCGTATAGAATGTTTCACAAGATTGTCTATGACGATGGCAACAAGACATTGCCTGATATCATTGACCAAGATTTTTCCAAGTATAAAAATACTTTCATAAAGGTTATTGTTAAAACAAAAAATAATCCTTATTGGTTTGACTTGTTTATTGACAAACTCGAGAAGTCAGATATTGTGAATATTCAAGTTGTCGATGACAATTTAAATCTCAACCTCGAAACAGATGATAGCATTATTGACGAGGCAGAGGATACTTTGACGATCCTCCATAAGTATGTGGAAAATCTAGATTTACAAACCAACAAAGCAGAGCTGGATGTGCTGCTGCGTTCGTTGTACGAAGAGGCGCTTAGCGTAGAATGATATTATTCAAGAAAGTTAGATGGAAAAACCTACTTAGCACGGGAAATAGTTTTACTGAAGTTACTCTCAACCAAGCACCTTCCACTCTTATTATTGGTGAAAACGGTTCTGGGAAGTCGACATTCATTGAAGCTATTTCCTTTGCTTTGTATGGTAAGCCTTTTAGAAAAATCAACAAGCCGCAGTTGGTTAATACGATCAACAATAAAGGCATGTTGGTCGAGATTGAATTTTCTATTGGCAAGAAAGAATACCTAGTTCGTCGTGGATTAAAACCTTCGGTATTTGAAATTCACGTTGATAGCGTGATGCTCAACCAAGAAGCAGCAGCAAGAGACTATCAAGAAGTTCTAGAAAAAAATATTTTGCGATTAACGCATAAGTCATTCTGTCAGATCATTACGCTAGGATCATCTACCTTTATACCTTTCATGCAACTACCTGCACAATCTCGCAGAGAGTTCATTGAAGATTTGCTTGATATTCAAATCTTTTCTACAATGAACGTATTGCTCAAGAATCGTATTCAAGAAAACAAAGACGCGCTTGTCGAATGCACAAGCAAAATCGCTTTGTGTCAGCAGCGTATTGATCTCAATAAAAAGCACATTGAGTCACTCAAACAAAATAATGATGATATGATTGAAGTCAAGCAAAGACTCATTGATGAACACACCACAATGATTACAGATGCCAAGACAAAAGCAGAAACCTTGCAAGTCAACGTCACTGCATTGTATGAGCAACTAGTCGACCATAATAAGCATATCAAGCGTGGTAGTAAGATTGGTCAGTTGATGAGCCAACTTCAATATAGTTTGAGCGATACAGATAAGCATATTGAATTCTTTGAAAATCATGATAACTGTCCTACATGCACTCAACAAATTGACTCTGAGTTCAAGGAAGAAACGCTAAACAAGCGAAAGATTAAAAAACAAGAACTTGATGAGGCAATCATAAAACTTGAAGAAGAACATGTTGCTATTCAAGAAAAGATTGATGCTTGTAATGCAGTCAATGATCAAATTACTGATCTAAAGGCAAGTATTACAGATTGTCAAAATAAAATTAAAATGTATACTGAGTATAGTGAGACAGTTCAAAAAGAAATCGATACATTAAAGACGCAGGCAAAACAAATTGAGGCAGATGCATCTGACTTGAATGCTGCTCGTATTGAACTCAAACAACTTGAAAAAGATCAAGAATCATTGACAAATGCTCGCACGTTGCTAGGTACGGCTGCGACATTGCTCAAAGATGGTGGTATCAAGACAAAGATCATCAAGCAGTACGTTCCGATCATGAATAAATTGATCAATAAGTATTTGGCGGCAATGGATTTCTTTGTACAATTTGAGCTCGATGAAAATTTTGATGAGAAAATCAAATCTAGATTTCGTGACGAGTTTACCTATGCATCATTCTCAGAAGGTGAGAAAATGCGTATTGACCTATCATTACTATTTACTTGGCGTGCAGTATCCAAGTTGCGTAATAGCGCAAGCACTAATCTATTAATCATGGATGAGGTATTTGACAGTTCGCTTGATGCGTCAGGTACAGAAGAATTCTTTAAAATTCTTAGTGGAATTACTGCAGACACTAACGTGTTTATCATATCACATAAGGGCGATCAGTTATTTGATAAGTTCGCAAATGTCATTCGGTTCGAAAAAGTTAAAAACTTTAGTCAAATTGCAGCGTAGGAGATAGTATGGCAATTTTAAATCTAGTACATCATGACAATCCCATTCTTAGACAAGAACTTCAGGAGTTTGATTTTAGCAATCCTCCTACTGATCCTGTACAGCTTGCAAAAGATCTAACAGAGACAATGATTCACAATAAAGGCTTGGGTCTTGCTGCAAACCAAGCAGGATTGCCATACCGCGTGTTTGTTTTGACAGGTGAGCAAGTGCTTGCTTGTTTTAATCCAAAGATTGTATCAGTATCACAAGAAACTGTGTTGCTTGACGAGGGCTGCCTTAGCTATCCTGGACTCATGGTAAAAATTAAGCGCCCAGCAGCAGTTCGTGCCAGATTCACAATGCCTAATGGAGAAACAACCACAATGCGCTTTGAAGGCATAACAGCGAGATGCTTCTTACATGAACTTGATCATTTGAATGGCGTGCTACACATTAGCCGTGCAAATCCTTATCACAAAGAAAAGGCAATGAAAATGCAAAAAGCATACCAACGCATCATGAAAAAGAATATTTCAGCAAAGGTTGCTAGAATTGCAAAAGAATACGAAAAGGCTCTTGAACAAAAGGAACCAGCATGAATTTTTTAAGCACAATACAGTGTATGCACCGCCCTGTCATTTTCTTATTTTTATTAATGATGGTAGGGCAAATTGTAAGATTTTTTCTTACATAAGTAGTTGACAATCATACGATTTAATTGTATGATATCTGAAATGCCAGTGGTCTAAAAGCATTCAACCCACTTTAAATATTCTGCATGCTATCAAACTTACTCACATGGAGGCAAGAGATGGCTAAATATATCTCAACCAAAACATACCGACATATCGGTCCCGTAGCATATCGTCAATGGCGCGCTAATAGTCATTGTAATCTCGTCCACGGATATGCACTATCATTTCACTTTGAATTCGAGTGTGATACACTTGATGCACGAAATTGGTGCATGGATTTCGGCGGATTAGGTCCACTTAAGGATAATCTGCAAGAGTGGTTTGATCACACACTACTTGTCGCTCAAGATGATCCTCATCGTGACGCACTACTTCATCTTGGTCAGCTGGGCATTGCTAAGATCACAGAAGTCGAAAAGACGGGGTGTGAAGGCATTGCTGACTTCTTATATGAATATATCAACACTATCTTCTTGAAGCAATACGGCGAGCAAGATCGTATTTGGTGCTGTAAGGTTGAAGTTCGTGAAACTGACAGCAACATGGCAATGCGCGTAGGTCATCGTGAAGATGGTGAATTCAATGAGTAAAATCAAAGTCTCTGAATTATTTTACTCATTGCAAGGTGAGGGTATGTTCGTTGGTGTGCCTTCAATTTTTCTACGCACCTTTGGTTGCAACTTCACTTGTGGCGGATTTGGTATGCCTAAGGGTGAAGTATCCAAGGAGCGAGACATTATCGCTATTGCCCATGAGCAAACTCCATATAGAGATTATAAAAATCTTCCGCTTGTTAGTACGGGTTGTGACTCTTATGCATCATGGGATACTCGTTTCAAGAACTTGTCTCCTGTAATGACCACAAATGAAATTGCAGATAAGATACTTGACATACTTCCTGTTGATGACATATTCTTTGGAACTAATAGACATCTTGTCATAACAGGCGGCGAACCGCTTTTGGGTTGGCAACGGTCCTATCCAGATTTGATTGATGCGTTAATGGATTATGGATTGACTGATATTACTTTCGAAACAAATGGCACACAGCCTCTACAACATGAGTTCGGTGCCTACTTGACAAGTATTTCAAATTCTGTTACTGTAACGTTTTCGGTATCACCTAAACTACCTGTCTCAGGTGAATCATGGGATTCTGCTATCAAACCTGAAGTTGTCGCTCAATACAAAAATGTGCCTGGGTGCAATCTTTACTTAAAGTTTGTGGTTGCAAATTCTGAAGATGTTGAGGATGTTAGCAAGGCAGTATTTGAATATAATACTATGCCTGCATTGTGGCGAATTCCTGTATACTTAATGCCAGTCGGCGGCACCAGTGACGGATATCAATTGAATGAGCGCAATGTCGCTGATTATTGCCGTGACAACGGATATAGATTTAGTCCTCGACTTCAGGTGCCACTTTACAAAAATGCTTGGGGGACTTGAAAAACATACTTTTATAAATACTCTAAAGATAATATCAAAGGAGTTTTTGTATGGAAAAATATGGTTTCGTTTATATTTGGTATGATCGTAAACATAAAAGATATTACATCGGATCACACTGGGGATCTATAGATGATGGGTATATTTGTTCTTCTACCTGGATGCGTGATGCATATAAAAGAAGACCAGATGATTTCAAAAGAAGAATTATTGAAATCATCTGGTCGTCAAAAATAGATACATTATTGCGAGAACAACATTATCTGTCTTTTATCAAACCTCATGAAAAGAAAACTAGGTATTATAATATACAAACATCAGTTAAAGCTTATATTGATTCTTTAGAAAAAGACAATAGAAAAAGTGTCAGGCAGAAAATATCAGATACTAAGAAAAAGTATTGGGATTCATCTGAATCTGATGAAAACAGAAAAAAAATTAGTGAATACAATAAAATGAATGGCATAATTCCGCCATCCCGTAAAGGTAAACCTAGCTGGAACAAGGGTTTAACTAAAGAAACTGATGATAGAGTTTTAAAAAACGCTATAGCAGTCAGTAAACCTAAAAAGAAGAAACCTAAGGAGGAACTTAAATTATGATCTCAGAAATTATTAGAAAACGACTCGAAGAGAACAAAGTTCGTTATTTTGCCAACGATAATATCTCTGATTGGATTAGCGAAGAGGAAAAGAGTCTTCTTGTTGACGAGCTTGCTTTAAAGTTTGAAGATGTGCTGCAGACGCTCATCATTGATACAGCAAATGATCCCAACTCACAAGATACAGCACGGCGTCTTGCTAAGATGTATGTGTGGGAGATCATGAGTGGTCGTTATGAGCCGCGACCTGATGCAACCGCTTTTCCCAATACAGGTAGGTTAGGTCAACGGACATATAAAGGCATGCTTGTAGTTCGATCAGAAATTCGTTCTATATGCAGTCACCATCATCAACCAGTCAATGGCGTTGCTTATATTGGAATTCTACCTCATGATAAAGTTATCGGACTTTCCAAATACACACGTTTGGCGCAATGGTGTGCTCGCCGTGGAACACTGCAAGAAGAGCTATGCAATGATATTGCAGACACTATACTCAAAGCAGCGCAATCAGATGATGTAGGTGTTTATCTCAAACTTAAGCACGGATGCTGTGAGAATCGAGGTATCATGGCTTGCGATAGCACAACACAGACAACTGTATTGCATGGTGAGTTTCATATACCAGATGTCAAAAAGGAATTCTTTGATAATATTCAAATTCAGGAGATGGGCAAATGAATGAAGAATTGCACAAAAGTTATGGATTTGCTTTAAAGCAATGGGATGCTTTGAAAGCAGAAAATGCCCGCCTTAGAAAATACCTTGAACTCGTCACACACTTTTGGTATGATGGCGATGAAGTTTTAAGATTATCAACCCAAGCATTAAATGAAAAGGAACCTTCTGATGAGTTACTTTAAAGATTATCCTAAAGGTCTAAATGGTCCTGCAGGTCCTTTGGGTACAAGCACGATAAGTAAGGTATATGAAAAATCATATGACCAATATGAGCAATTAAAAGCAGAGAATGATTTTCTGCGAGATACAATTGACAATAAAATTCTCAGCTTGTATAATCAATCTGTAAAACTTGAAGAACTATCACTAAAAATTCTCGAGGAACTTCGTGAAAAAACTTGATTACGTTATCAGTGCTTGTGGCATGATGGGTGTCTTTACGCCCGATCATCAGGCACCATGGTTCCCCCATTACCATAAAGCAACGCTGTCTCTCATGAGATCGCTTAAACAGCAAATTGCTTCATCATGCCACAGCACTACCCCCTTGGTGTCTACGTTGTATAATGCCTACACAGAAAAAAATCATGTAGCAGAATTCAAACGTCTTGATAATCTTGGATCAGACTCTGTATATGCAGACTCTGGCGGATTGCAAATTGTGACTGCTGGCAAAAGTATTACAGAAGAAATTAAAAAAGAAATCTACAAAACACAGACATATGCTGACTATGCTATGTGCTTTGACGTTATCGCTCTAGGTTCTGTATCGCTGACACGCACTCGTAATGAGCGATCTAATGTTGGTAATAAGATTTTCAAAGCAAATGAACACATTGCTGCTGCACATGCAACAGGTGATAATATCAAAGCGCAGGCGTCATATTTCCGCACAACAGGTGCTAAGACAAAGGTTATCATCATTGTGCAGGGTAACAACTCGCAGGATATGCTCGACTTTTACAACGGCATAGCAAGTCGTCTATCACCAGAAGATTATGAGAACATTGGTGGTATGGCGATTGCAGATACTTGCATTGGTAATGGCGAACTTGAATCTATTGAAATGCTGCGCGCTGCAAAGATGATTTCTGAGATTTGCCATCCTAATATTAAGCGTCATCTGCACGTTCTTGGTGTCGGATCTATTTCCCGTATGCGACCTATTTTATATCTTCTTAAATCAGGATACCTAAGCGAATTTGACAGAATTTCTTACGACTCGAGTTCACACACTTCTACGTTTCAATATGGATTGTTGAAACTTAATGGAACCTGCAGGTCAATTGGTGCGACTAAAACGCATTTGGTTGATAAGCATTTTCGAAACGTATATAATTTGTTTAGCGACATGTTTATTGAATTTAATATATCTGAAGATCGTTTTATACACAATCTATTTCCAGATGAAAGATCAGATTGGAAATTTTCAACTATCAAGAATCGTATATTGAATAATGCAAGTCATGATGATATTGTGACTACGTTGCTGTGCAATGCAGCACACACATACTATCAGATTCATAACTTCGTAACTAATCTTGATCAAGTTATGACTCATAAACTGGATAAGTTTGATGATAATAAAGATTTGGCAATGAATAAACTTCTGGGTATCACAACCACAGAACAATTGAATAGCTGGATAGATCTTTATAAAAATCAAATCAAGTCAAAGCGTATTGCTCGTAACAGTGAATTGGCAACATTGGAAGGATTTTTCTCATGAATGAAATTGAAAAGATTGCTGGTGTACATCTCGGTAAAGCAGGTGACGGATCAGCAGTAAAGCCTTATGTAACACCAGATCAAGTTGATGCATCTTTACTGGTTGCAGTTCCTCGACAACTTAATCGTACACAATATGGTATTGAAGAATTGAATCTACCGTTCATTGGATTTGATACCTGGAATTGTTATGAGTTTTCTACTCTTATGTCTAATGGATTGCCTCGTACAGGATTACTAAGAATTGTATATCCTTCAAACTCGCTCAATATTGTAGAATCAAAATCACTTAAGTTATACTTGAACTCATACAATATGGTGCGGCAATCAGCAACATCTGTTCCATATGATGGGTTCATTGATCAAATTAGTAATGATCTACACAACATTCTTGAAGCAGATGAAGTTTATGTATCGTTCTTTGAAGACGATGATATGTCTACCAAACCAATCAAAGGCGACTTCATCAACCTTGAGAAATCATTTGACTTTTCAAAAATTGAGTTTACGCACTTCAATGAGTCGCCAGATATTTTGCAAGTAGTTCCTGCTACAGGAGATTTGGTTCCCGGAGGGCGTACAAGATATCGCTCAAGTTTACTCAGATCAAACTGTCGAGTGACCAATCAACCAGATTGGGGTGATGTTTATATTCATATTAAAGGAACGGCGACAGTTACTCCTGCTTCGCTTATGCAATATATCGTGTCGATGCGTAAGGAAAATCATTTCCATGAAGAAATTTGTGAGTGTATTTACAAGCGACTTTATGATATGCTGAAACCTGAAGAATTGCTCGTGGCATGTTTGTATACTCGCCGCGGAGGCATTGATATCAATCCGGTACGAGCAAGTTCGGATGATGTACTTCATACATACGCCACAAATTTAACTGATCCTGATACTATTAACATTAAAACATTGAGGCAATAATATGCATATACCTGATGGACATTTTTATGAAGAGGTGGCATTTTGATAACTGTAAAAAATATTCTGGAAACGCTCCCTAATACAAAAGGCGCTGTTGTTATTTTGTCAGGAGGTATGGATAGCACGATTGCAATGAGGCTTTGTGTAGAAAAATACGGAGCAAATAATGTTCATGCTCTGACATTTTATTATGGGCAAAAGCAATCGCTTGAAATTGAATGTGCTAAATGGTCATCACAATTTTTAGGTGTGAAGCATCAAATTTGTGATCTATCTGTGTTAGGACATATTGGTCAAGGGTTTTCTGCAAATCTTGACAAGAATATTTCAATGCCGACAATTCGAGATGTTCTTGGAGATCCTCGACCAGCAACATATGTTCCCAATAGGAACATGGTTCTTATGTCTGTTGCAGCAGCATATGCTGAAGTAGAAAATCTAGACACTATAATCATGGGTCTTCAAGTACATGATGAATATGGTTATCATGATACTACACAAAGATTTGTTGATGCCATCAATGCGGTTTTAGAACAAAATAGAATTATTAAAATTAAAGTAACGGCACCCTTTGCTGCACTAAGTAAACTAGATGAAATAAATCTGTTAAAAGAACTTGACGGGAATGTTAATTTATTGTATCATACATTGACCTGCTATAATCCAACAGATCAAAGATATTCATGTGGCAAATGTCCATCATGCGCTGAGCGTATTCAAAACTTTGCCAAGGCAGGAATGGTCGATCCTATTCCTTATGCAATTGATATTCCGTGGGACAAACTATTGTGTGCAGCATAATCGGAAGTTTTAGTAAAGATAAAATCATTGAACTATGTGAACTCAACGCCTATCGTGGCCAGCATTCACATTCAATCAGTTATTTCAATCCAGAAACAAATTCATTTAAAGAAGTGAATCGTGCTATGGGTGATATTAAATCTGACAACATCAAGATTCCCGACGACCACTATTGCATTGTGCATATGCAAGCACCTACAACAGAAAACAAGCACAGCAAGACAATTCATCCTGCAAAGATTGGATCATCATTGCTGTGGCATAACGGAATCATAAAGAACCATGTTTGCCAAAGACTAGGAAAAGAATATTTTCTGTCGTCCACATGGGATACTTATTTGTTGTTACATGTAATGAATGCAGAAGGTGAACCTAGAAACATTGATGGCACATTCTCATGCTTGTGGTACAGCGGAACTCGACTATTTCTTTTCAGAAATGAAATTAGTCCCATGTTTATTGATTCAAACTTCAATATTTCATCTACCAAGTTTGCAGATTCAAGGCCTACATTACCTGATGTGATATTTGAATTCAATACTAGAGAAAAAACATTGATTCCAGTGGGAGAATTTAAAACAGTAGAGAACCCGTATTATTTTGGAGAAGTTGGCTAATGCTTAAGTATGTGGGGTCAGTTATCAATCTGGCAAATGGGTTTAGTCAAGCAACACGCCCAGCAAAAATTGGACAGTTGAGCGACTTGATTCAAGAATATCGTAATAGTACAGATATTCCAACAGAAAGTGGATGGGAAACATTTTATTTTAATAGAATGGGAACTGCGTGTTTTGAAGATGCTGTAAATTCAACTTGGAATATGTTTCATAACATTCGAGAAAATACACTTTTAACTAGTAAACTAGAAGTTAAAGGTTGGATGCATGACTTGATCATTAATAAAACGTTCGAAGGTTTACAAATTCAACTTGATATTCTTGAAACTGTTGCAATGGACACCTGGCGCCTTGCAACTCCTGAGGAAGAAGCGAAAGGTATTGACGGGTATGTAGACGGTGAACCTGTTTCTATCAAGCCGCACTCATATAAGAAAACTCTTGCAAGTAAAAAAGAGAATATTCCTTATAAAATTATTTTTTACAGGAAATCAAAGAATGGATATGTGTGTGAGGTGTTATGATCGAGTATAAATACAATGAAGATAAAGGCCTTAAAGAACTTAAGGATTATATTGACGCTACCTATGGGCAGCATTATTCGCAAAATAAGTATCAGGCAACAGAATTCGTTATTGATTCTGGGCATGGAACGGGATTTTGTATTGGTAATGTTTTAAAGTATGCTCAACGTTATGGGCGTAAGGGATCTCGAGAAGATTGGCGAAAAGATCTTCTTAAAGTAATCCACTACGCTATTATTCAATTGCATGTGCATGATATGGAGACTATGAATGGAAATTAAGGTACCTGTTGAAGAAATTAGAAAGCGTAAGCTTTTTGTTGCAACCCCTATGTATGGTGGTATGTGTGCCGGCATGTTCTGCCGAAGCACAAACGATCTATCCGCTCTTGCCGTACATTATGGCATTGAGGTTCGTTACTACTACCTGTTTAACGAGTCACTCATTACTCGCGCTCGTAACTATTGTGTAGATGAGTTCATGCGTTCAGATTGCACCCACCTGCTGTTCATTGACAGCGATATCGGGTTCAATGCTAATGACGTTTTGACCATGCTCGCTCTACAGTCAGATGAGAGTGAGTATGACATTCTCTGCGGACCATATCCCAAGAAGTGTATCTCCTGGGAAAAGATCAAGCAAGCCGTAGATAAGGGAATTGCTGATCAAGATCCTAATATTCTTGAGAAGTTCGTAGGTGACTACGTTTTCAATCCCGCAGGTGGTAAGAATGAAATCAAGATTGCCGAACCTGCTGAAGTTCTAGAATCTGGTACAGGATTCATGATGATCAAGAAATCTGCAATGCAAAAGTTCGCAGATGCCTATCCTCATCTCATGTATCGTCCTGACCACGTTCGCACTGCAGCGTTTGACGGATCCCGTGAGATTCATGCGTTCTTCGATGCACTTATCGACAACAAGCACGCTCATATGAGTCTAGAGCTTGATGAGTTCTACAAGCAAAATCCGAATGCAACACCTGATGAAGTCAAGGCATTCGTTGCTGACACCAAGAAGAGCGCCTTTGGATTCGAGTATTCTAATCGTTACTTGTCAGAAGATTATATGTTCTGTCAGTGGGCTAGAAAGATCGGCCTAAAGGTTTGGCTTGCACCTTGGATTGAACTCAAGCACGTTGGATCATATGTCTTTGGCGGTTCACTCGCTGATCTAGCAGCAGTAGGTGCAGCAGCAACTGCTGATCCCGCAAAGTTGGGCAAGAAGGCTTAACAAAGCACTTGCATAATAACACACGGTATGTTAGTGTGCATATCGTGTGTTAACTTATATTATTAGGAGTTACAATGATTTTAAGTGAAAAGACAATTAAGATTCTACAGAATTTCTCATCAATCAATCAAGGCATGTTGTTTCGGAAGGGTAATGAGGTTCGTTCATTCTCTCCACAAAAGACAATTATGGCAAAGGCTGTGGTTGACGAGACATTCGACCGTGAGTTTTCAATCTTTGATTTGCCGCGGTTTCTAGGTGTTCTGTCGCTGTTCAACAGTCCCGAGATCATTCTAGGTGATTCATCAGCAACTATTGTCGCCGATAATCAAAAGTTGGTATATGTTTATGCAGACGCCAGCACATTTGTTACGCCCCCCGCCAAGGATGCTTCATTTCCTATTGCAGAAGCAACCTTTAATCTTAAAGCAGATGATCTGAACAAGGTCAAGCGTGCAGGCCTCGTCATGAAGTTACCTGAGATTGCAATTGCAGGTGATGGCGAGACAATTACTATGCGTGCTGTAGACATGAAGAATCCTACTGCTGATACATTCAGCGTTGAAGTAGGCAAAACAGATCGTACATTCAATGCAGTATTCCGTAATGAATACTTTGTGATGCTTCCTGGTGATTATGAAGTTTCGCTTTCGTCTAAGGGTATTTCAAAGTTTGAATCAAGCAACCTCACATACTGGATTGCAATCGAAGCAAATTCGACTTGGCAATAATTGATTTTTATATTATGGGGGTTATATCATGGCAAAAGAAGAATTCCTTTGGGTCGAAAAGTATCGACCGAGGACTATTGAGGACTGTATTCTTCCTGATACATTAAAGAAGAAGTTTCAAGGTTATGTAGATCAGAAGAATATTCCTAATATGCTGCTCTCTGGTGGAGCGGGTGTAGGTAAAACAACAGTTGCAAGAGCAATGCTTGAGGAGTTGGGTTGTGACTATCTAGTCATCAATGCTTCACTCAATGGCAACATTGATACGCTACGAAATGAGATCATGCAGTTTGCATCGTCTGTCTCATTCAAAGGTGGTCGTAAGTACGTTATTCTTGATGAGGCAGATTATCTAAACCCACAAAGTACACAGCCGTCATTGCGTAACTTCATGGAGGAGTTTAGCAATAATTGTGGATTCATTCTGACTTGTAACTACAAGAATCGTATCATTGCTCCTTTACACTCACGGTGTCCGCCGATTGAGTTTAAGATTGCAAAGAAAGATAAACCTGTACTTGCTGCACAGTTTTTCAAGCGACTTGCAACTATTCTGCAGAAGGAAGGTGTAGAATACGACAAGGAAATTGTAATTGAACTAATTACAAGATACTTTCCTGATTGGAGGCGTATTCTAAATGAAATCCAACATCATTCTGCTAGCGGTCGGATTGATTCGACTGTCTTTGGTTCTACTAGTAGCGATGCTTATAAAGTACTTATTGAGGCTTTAAAAAGCAAAAACTTCACTGCCATGCGTAAGTGGGTGGGAGAACACTCAGACACCGATACGACTACATTGTTTCGGCACTTGTATGACAACGCAGCAGAATCGGTCACATCCGCCGCTATTCCACATCTGATCGTCATCCTTGCTGAGTATCAGTATAAGGCAGCATTCGTTGCTGATCAGGAAATAAACATAGTTGCGTGCTTTGCCGAGATCATGCGTGACTGTGACTTCAAATGAAAACCTACATTCATGTGAATCAGCATATTATTCGTTCTAATAAGAAGAATAATACAAGTGAGGCAGTCATCACAGTCAAGCGTGGATCGAAAAATACATACTGCAAAAAGGTGCGTATTCTAGGTCCATCAGAGGTTGTATACTCAGGTAATGACAAGCCCTTGCTTCCTTGCGGAGCACGAGTTGCTGTAGTTACCGAAAGTGAAGTGGAGATTCTTGAATGAATATCACACAATTAATGGCATGTAATCATAAAGAGGAACCTGAGGCCAAAGAAGAAAACTTCAAACTCAAAGCACAATATAGTCCTTTTGATTTTATTGACAGCATCAACTATACCAAGAAGAATCTTCTTAGTGATGCAGAAAATCCTGAGTACGAGGAAACTAGATACAATCCATGGATAGTTAATAAAGGATTGTCATATTTTCCAGATACAATTGGATTTGCGAACCTGATCAATAGTAAGTATCATTTGGATCATAAGCTTCAATATGATTTTTTAATAAATATCATCAAACCCAAGAAAAGATACGCTAGATGGGCGAAAAAGACAGAAAAGGGTGACATTGATATTGTAAAAGAAGTCTACGGGTATTCAGACAAAAAGGCTGAAATTGCGTTATCATTGTTGTCCACCGAACAACTGGCTGAACTAAAAAAAATAAAAAACAAAGGTGGATTTAAAAATGAGACTACCAGTAGAATCACTAATCGAAGTCATGCTCAAAGAACCTGACGACTTTCTAAAGGTCAAAGAGACATTAACTCGTATCGGCATTGCTTCGCGCAAAGACAAGACGCTTTATCAATCTTGTCACATTCTGCATAAGCAAAAAAAATACTATATCGTACACTTCAAAGAACTATTTGCTCTTGATGGCAAGCCTACAGATTTTTCAGAAACTGATATTGGTCGGCGCAATACAATTATTAACCTACTTGCTGAATGGGGTCTGGTTACTATTGTTGATCCTGAAAAAACAAAAGAACCTATCACACCTCTTAGCCAAATCAAAGTTCTTGCTTATAAAGAAAAGGGTGAATGGTCACTGGTGACTAAGTATAATATCGGTAAGAAATAATCATGAAGGTATATTATGAACAATCCGTGGGATCCTGCTTGGTTGCAACGACCACCACCTAAACCTGTTTGGGAGTGGGATGTCTTTGGCGGAAGAATTTTCGTCTTAAATATTCCATGGGAAGTTTCATGGTTTAAAAGAACTCGCACTAAAATATTTTTGGGGAGTAGGTGGAAGCGTCTATAAATAATGTTGACGATGCCTTCGGGGTCGTCTTTTTCACTAACCTTGCTTTAACTAGGAGGCATTTATGAACACATCGTTCTATTCTGTTGGTATTGATCATTTCTTTGATCATTTGGCAAACGTACATTCTCAGTTTTCCAAATCACTTACTACTACATATCCCCCGCACAATATTGTCGAACTCTCTGCCGACAAATGGCTCGTAGAGCTTGCAGTCGCAGGTTTCTCAAAGAATGAGATTCAACTAGAGCTAGACAAAGATATTCTCACCATCAATGGGCATCCTACTATTGGAACCCTAGTCGCAGATGGCATCGAGAAAGTATACCGTCACAAAGGTATTTCAGATCGCCCATTCGAGCGAAAGATTGTGCTAGCAGAACATGTTGAAGTCTCTGAGGCAACACTCAAGGATGGCATGCTCAAGATTTATCTTGAGCGTAAGATTCCTGATCACAAGAAGCCAAAGAAGATTCACATCGTTTAAGTGATATTTTTGTTATGATAAATACGAGGGCGGAGCAATCCGCCCTTTTTTATTTGTGAGAATACTATGATTACACTAGACCAACTTCAAAAAATATCTGGTAATGTAGCGCATCTGGCAAACTATGTCGATCCGCTCAACAAAACTTTTGCAAAGTATGAAATTAATACTTCCAGACGAATTGCAGGATTTCTATCTCAAGTCATTGTTGAGACAGGCGGATTTCGTGTTCTTGTAGAAAATATGAATTATACTGCTGAGGGTCTACTCAAAGTATTCCCGTCACATTTTGATTCTAGCAATATAGACGCCTATGCACATAATCCACAAAGGATTGGCAGTAGAGTATATGCTAATCGTATGGGCAATGGCGATGAGGCGTCAGGTGATGGGTATACATACCGTGGACGCGGATTGTTGCAAGTGACAGGAAAAACTCCATACGAAATGGTTGCTGATGATCTGGGTGTGCCTCATTCAAATATAATTACATACATGGAATCTACTGAAGGTGCTTGCATGTCAGCAGGGTGGGTTTGGACGCAAAAGCGACTCAATCCTATCGCTGATCAAGGTGACATAGAAAACATTTCTACTCGTATTAACGGACGCACACCTGCGAGGGCTTTAGCTGATAGAGTTAAGTATTACAATCTGGCCACATCTGTCTTGGGGTAGAAATGCAATCATTCAAGGGATATCTTAAAGAAGAAAAGCTCACGCTTGAGTATCATGATACTCTAAATCCTTTGTTGTGGGAGAATGATGATCTCAAGCCCATAATTCGTGAGCGCTTATTGCAGATTGGTAAAATGTGGGCACGTTCTGCAAATATTCCAGAAACTGCTGTACGAGATATTATTCTTACTGGTGGTAATGCAAACTATAACTATACGTCGCACTCTGACCTTGATGTGCATCTTCTTGTCAATCTCGAGAAAGTTCCTGTAGATAAAAAGATCGTCAATGACTATCTTTACGACAAGAAAATGCTTTGGGCATATAAGCACCCTAATCTGAAGGTTATGGGGTATCCTGTAGAATTGTATGCTCAGGATTATCGCCAACCTGTAACATCAAAGCAGGGTGCATATTCCTTGATGAAAGGCAAGTGGTCATATAAGCCCAATATTGAAAATCATCCTGACTTTGAAAACGACAAAGCACTTCTTAGTAAAATAGAACAATATAAGAAAGTCATTGAGCGTATTTTGACAGGTCCTGGCGATCACACCAAAGAAATTAATGACCTTAAAGAAAAATTTTATCACATGCGTTCTGCAGGGTTACAACATGCGGGTGAATTTTCTAATGAAAACTTAATGTACAAAGAGCTGCGTAATCTCGGCTACATTGATCGGTTAAATGATTATCTTCAAAAGAAACATGACGAGATGTTATCATTAACCGCTTGATTTAGATTCGGAGTTTGTGTTATGATTGTGCATGACAGTGATGAGGTACAGGATGAAGAAGTTTTACACTCATGCCCTTCAGCGTGGCAGTTATATATATCTGCGCGGAATAGAGAATGGCAAACGATTCAAAACAAAAGTTCGTTACCGACCGTATCTATTCGTACCTGCGAAGAAGGGCAGCACATCACCATACAAGACCCTTTCTGGATCTACCGTAGACCGAATAGATTTCGATGACATCTACGAAGGTAGAGAATTCATAAAGCGATATGATGGTGTTTCAGGCCTGGAGATTTATGGTCTTGATAAGTTTCTTTATACCTTTCTCAATGATGAATACTCAGGTGAACTAGTTTATGATAAGAGTCTAATCAATATCTGCAATATTGATATTGAAGTTGAATCTGATTCTGGGTTTCCCAATATTCGAGATGCCGACAAGGCAGTCACGGCAATCACGATGCAGGTTGGTAGTACGATCTATGTTCTAGGTTGCGGCGACTACACACCTTCACAAGATGCTGTTACTTATATTAAGTGTACCAATGAAGCAAATCTCTTACTAAAGTTTCTTGAGGTTTGGCAGGCTTTGGACATTGATGTGATCACAGGTTGGAACGTAGAATTTTTTGATATACCCTATCTTGTTAATCGCATCACCAAGGTACATGACGAGACATTCGCCAAGAAACTCTCGCCATGGAATATGCTTGATGAGAAAAAGATAGAGATCAATGGCAAGGAACAGCAGGCCTATAGTCCTGTAGGTATTGCTGTGCTCGACTATTTGCAACTGTACAAGAAGTATACTTACACCAATCAAGAGTCCTATCGACTAGATCATATCTGTTCTATTGAGATTGGTGAAAGCAAAATCGATTATTCCGAGTTTGATAATTTATTTGCTTTGTATAAGGAAGATTATCAGAAGTTCATCGATTATAATATCAATGACGTTCTTCTAGTACAAAAACTAGATGACAAGATGAAGTTGATTGATCTTGCATTCACGATTGCCTATGATGCCAAGACGAACTACGAGGATGTGTTTACATCAGTTCGTCTGTGGGATGTGATCATTCACAACTATCTTATCAATCAAAAAATCGTTATTCCACAATTCAAGCACACACAAAAGTATGCAGCATTCGCAGGTGCCTATGTCAAAGACCCACTAGTTGGTCAGCATGATTGGGTTGTCTCTCTAGACGTTACCTCAGAATATCCATCAATCATCGTGCAGTATAATATTTCACCCGAAACCTATGCAGGTAAAGTAAGACACAACTATACTGTTGATCAATTGTTGAATGGCGCTTTTAATGATGATGAAATTCAAAATCAATTGAAAGATTCTAACTTTGCTATCACGGCGAACGGGGGTCTTTGGGATCGAAGCAAGAAAGGTGCATTACCTGCTCTTGTAGAAAAGATGATGGATGATCGCAAGATCTACAAGAACAAGATGCTGGATGCCAAGCGCAAGTACGAAAAGACTCCTACGCAGGAACTTAGTAATGAGATCGCACGTTATACTAATCTACAAATGGCGCGTAAGATTCAACTCAACTCACTGTATGGCACGCTAGGCAATCAATACTCCCGCTGGTTTCAGATTGAATTTGCAGAGGCAATCACACTTACAGGGCAGTTTGCGATTCGTTGGATTGAAAAAAATCTCAATGAGTACATGAATAAACTGCTTAACACAACCAAGAGGGACTATGTGATTGCGGTTGATACGGATTCGAACTATCTCAACATGGGTCCAGTGGTAAAGAAATTTTTATCAGGCAAAACAACAGAGCAAACGATTGACGCGCTTGATAAGATTTGTAAAGACAAACTAGAACCTTACATTGAAAAATGCTTTGACGATCTTGCACAGCATACCAATGCTCATACAAGCTTTCTCAAGATGAAGCGTGAATCGATTGCCAATAAGGGAATTTGGACAGCAAAGAAGCGATACATTCTCAATGTCTATGACAATGAAGGTGTGCGTTATGCCGAAGCAAAACTCAAGATGAACGGCATTGAGGCAGTCAAGTCATCAACACCTGCATCCTGTCGAGCAAAGATTAAAGATGCTTTGAAGTTGATTATGGAAACTGATGAGGCAACATTGCAACGATTCGTAGAGAAGTTTCGCTGCGAGTTCGTTCAAATGAGCTTTGAGCAGATTGCATTCCCGCGAGGGTGTCGTGGATTGTCTGAGTATCGTAGTCGTGAGAACATTTATCAAAAAGGAACTCCCATACATGTTCGTGGTGCGTTGTTGTACAACTCACTACTAAATAAATATAACCTGACCATGAAGTATCCTCAAATCCAAGAGGGTGAAAAGATCAAGTTCTGTTATATGAAAACTCCTAATCCCATCAAGGAGAACGTATTGGCAGTCGCCACCGTACTTCCCAAGCAGTTTGGGTTGGAAAGATACATTGACTACGAAACACAATTTGAAAAGGCGTTCCTGGATCCCATGAGAATTATTTTAAACGTGATCAATTGGTCACCTGAGAAGATTAGTACACTAGAAGGATTTTTTGAATGAACAAACCAACTTTAGATTTTGATGATGATTTTGACTTTGGATTTACATCAACCACACCCGAAGAAATTGCTGCACCTGTAGTAACAGAAACAGTAGATAAGATTTTAAAGGCAATCGAACCCTTGCTCAAGAATCTAGAAAAAGACGCAGACAAGAGCGATAACATTTATTGGCCTAAACGTGCCGAGAAAATTCAACAGTTTAGAAAGAAGCTTTATAAGATTGCAAGGAGGTAATATGCAAGAATATATGCAATACATGTGCCTGAGAGGAGATCCTATCGATGGCAATTCACCATGGATGTGGGTTGCTGCTGATACAGAAGCATGGACGGGAATTCGTGATGACTGGAATAAGTCGCACAAGAAAACATATGAAGAGCTTGTAGAAGAAAAGACGGTATGTGTACAAGCAGGTGGGTGCATGGGTATGCAACCTAGATTGCTCTCTGATATGTTTAAGCGCGTATATACTTTTGAACCTGATCCTTTGAATTTCTTATGTCTAGCATTTAATTGTCAAAAAGATAATATTATCAAGTTGCAAGCTGCACTAGGTCATGAGAATAAGCTTATCACAGTCAATAGAAAATTCCAATCAAATCTAGGAATGAACACAATTAATGAAGATCACCAAATAATTCCTATGATTACTCTTGATTCTTTGAACCTGGACGCTTGCAGTTTTATTCAGCTTGATGTAGAATATTATGAACTGAATGTACTGCGCGGCGCCGTTAAAACTATTGAGAAATTTAAACCTGTCATTAGTTGTGAACTTGGATTTTTAAATTGGTTTAATCAACAAAAGCAGGCAGGATTAAATCATAACGGAAAACTTTTGAAAGACAATACACTCAATGCAGACATTCTTGAGTTTTTGGAACCCTTTGGATATAAAAAGATTGCGATGAGCTGTGCTGATGCAATTTATAAAGTAGTATAATGGAGATAATATGAGCATTTTGGAAAAATTGAAAAAGACATCTACAATCAAAGAAACCGACATCCTTGCTGATTCAAAGTTCTTTGAAAAGAAAGATATGATTCCGACGTCTGTGCCGATGCTCAATGTGGCATTGTCAGGACGATTGGATGGCGGATTGGTTCCTGGTATGACGATGTTTGCAGGACCATCTAAACATTTCAAGACCGCATTCTCGTTGATGATGGTCAAAGCGTACATGGAGAAATACCCAGATGCCGCCCTTCTATTTTATGACTCTGAATTTGGCGCCCCCCAGGCATATTTTAAGACATTTAAAATTGATCCTAGCCGAGTTGTCCACACACCTATTACAGATATCGAACAGCTTAAACATGATCTCACCAATCAAATTAATTCTATTGAACGTGGTGATCGTGTCATTATCGTAATCGACTCCATTGGAAATCTTGCTTCTAAGAAAGAAGCAGATGATGCACTTGAAGGAAAGAGTGCTGCTGACATGACTCGTGCTAAGCAAATCAAGTCGCTATTCCGTATTGTCACGCCGCACTTGACAATTAAAGACATTCCGCTTATTGTAGTCAATCATACCTATATGGAAATGGGCATGTATCCCAAGGCGATTGTTGGCGGCGGCACTGGCCCGTACTACTCTGCTGATAACATCTTTATTATTGGTCGTCAGCAAGAGAAAGAAAATAACGAACTCAGCGGATACAGTTTTATTCTTAACGTCGAGAAGTCACGCTTCGTTCGAGAGAAATCAAAGATTCCTTTGTCAGTATCTTTCGAGGGTGGAATTAGTGCATGGTCAGGCCTACTAGACGCTGCTCTAGAATCAGGTCATGTAATCAAACCTAAGGTGGGTTGGTATCAGCGTGTCAATGTAGAGACTGGTGAGATTGAAGACAAAAACTATCGTGCTGCTGATACAGACACGAAAGAGTTCTGGTTACCTGTATTGAAATCAAAATCCTTTAGGTCGTTTGTTGAAAACAAATACATGATGACTAGTAATAGTATCATGCAAGATTCAGAAGTGGAGGGAATTTATGAAAACAACGTTTGAAACAATTATAGGTGCACTGATTCTGGCAACAGGACTTTGCGGAATTTTTTTGTTTATTGCGCTGCCTATTATATTTTTGCATTTTATTATTAAGTTTTGGTGAGATATGGATCCTAGATTCAAATCATGGTTTCATGACGTAGAAGTGTATGGATTACGATCTGAAAGATTCTACAATGATCTTGAAAACTTTTTGTATCATTCAGAAATTCCTGCGGGTCATATCGTTCAGTGGCTTGAAGCCGCATTTGAAGAAGGATATAGACAAGGAAAATCAGATGTGGTTGAACCTGTATAATTCAATAAAGGAAGTTTAATGGCAATTGAAGATTTAATCTTTGGACATTTGCTAGCGAATGAGACATATAGCAGAAAGGTGATCCCCTTTCTCAAGAACGAATATTTCCAGAATCGTCACTCAAAGATCATCTTTGAACTGATTGATAACTATATCAAGGCCTATCATAAGATTCCTACTAAAGAAGCGCTCAACACAAAGTTGCAAGGCCTAGACAATCTCACAGGAGATGAGTTTGAAGCGTGCACTGCATATGTCAAGTCACTTGATGCAGATCTAACCACAAGCATTGATTGGTTGTGCGACGAGACAGAAAAGTTCTGTCAAGAACGTTCTATCTACAATGCTATCATGGATTCTATCAAGATCATTGATAACAAGGATAGTAAGCGCGGTAAGGGTTCTATTCCTGAGATTCTAACTGATGCGTTAAGTGTTTCTTTCGATACTAACATCGGGCATGACTATCTTGATGACTCGAAAGATCGTTATGAGCATTATCATACTAAAGAAGAACAGATTGAATTTGATCTTGAATACTTTAACAAAATCACCAAGGGCGGATTGCGTAAAAAGACCCTGAACATTATTCTGGCATCTACAGGTGTAGGTAAGACAATGTTTATGGCACATTGTGCAGCACATCATCTCGCACTAGGTAAGAATGTTCTATACATTAGTATGGAAATGGACGAGATTAGTATTGCAGAACGTATTGACGCAAACCAGATGGATATCACGATTGATGAGTTGCGCGAACTACCCAGAGAATCTTTTGATAAGAAAATTAATCGTATCAGAAGCAAGACACAAGGCAAGTTGATTGTCAAAGAATATCCTACAGGATCAGCAAACGCCGCGCACTTCAGGCATCTTCTGCAAGAATTGCGTATCAAGCGAGGATTCAAGCCAGATATCATTTATATTGACTACTTGAATATCTGTTCTTCCTCACGCATGAAGATGGGTGGTTCAGTCAACAGTTACATGTATATTAAGGCGATTGCTGAGGAGCTGAGAGGATTGGCACAGGAGTTTGATGTGCCCATCATGTCTGCAACACAAAGCAACAGAGACGCTTATAACTCATCAGATATGGGATTGGACAATACGTCAGAATCATGGGGTCTCCCGGCAACTGCCGATCTCATGGTGGCATTGATCTCGACCGAGGAACTTGAAGATCTCAATCAGATCATGGTCAAGCAATTGAAAAATCGTAAAGGTGACCTATCAACCTATCGTCGCTTTGTTATCGGCATCAATAGATCTAAGATGAAGTTCTACGACGTAGAACAGTCAGCACAGCAAGGCATACTGGATGGACCTCAGCAGAATGATGGCGGATTCACTACATCCAGAGCAAGAAAAGACTTCTCGTCGCTGCGAATGGACTAACTCATTGATTGATATGCAATTATAATTCTTGCAAAATAATCCACATTGCGCTATCATATTCCTATGTAGACTGCGAGGATTTATTTTGAAAATTATTTTTGATTGTAAGTTGTCTGATAACGCAAAGAAAGAACTGAAGCGAGCAGCAAAGTTTTATGCCAAAGAGCTAATGGATCATGCTGTCACTCAGAATCTTGAACTAGAAATTGCTGTAGTAAATAAACTACCCATGCAGGGATTGTGTGAAGTTCTTGATGATGAGCGCAAGCCTTCATTGTTTAGAATCGAGTTACGCAAAGAGCTTGCAGGTGAAGTATTATCGTCGCTTGCACATGAGATGGTTCATGTCAAGCAATATGCTACGGGTGAATTGCGAGACACTGCAAAAGAAAATATCATTGTGTGGCAAGGTAAGAAGCTGAATGTAAAGAATCTAATCTCCTTTGACCATCCGTGGGAGGTTGAGGCCTACGGTAAGGAAGTTGGGTTGATTTGGAAGTATGCCAAAAAGTATCCTGGCAACATTATCAATCCACTAAAAAATATCGGGTAGCGAGTAGCATTGGTGACTACAGCAGACTGTAAATCTGCCGCCTTACGGCATACGGGGTTCGACTCCCTGGCTACCCACCAATAAGGAGTATATATGGACATTATCAGTTTATTGATGAACCAATATGATCAAACCAAAAACAAATTATTACTAGAAGCTGTAACAGAAATTAATTCACTGCGTAAAGATGTTGAGTCGCTTCTAAATCTTCTTGAAAAATATTCTGCGCCTCATGGTGAAGTCATGAATGCAATTGTAGACACACCAAAGATCTCAAAGGTCAAAACAAATAAAAAATGAAAAAATTGACACTAGATTTTGAAGAATATCAAAAACTGATTGCTGAACTGTGTCGTAAGATTGTTGACAGTCAATGGCGACCTGATTATATCGTCGGTATTAGCCGAGGTGGTTTATTGGCTGCTACTATGATTAGTCACTATCTAGGTATTCCAATGCGTACTCTAGAAGTCAGTTTACGAGATGGCGGCAAACTTGTCAGTGATTTGGGTATGGCTGAGGATGCGTTCGGATTGAGCAGTTTAAAAAATATTCTTATTGTAGACGATATTAATGATACTGGAGCTACATTTAATTGGATTATTAAGGACTGGAAAGCAAGTTGTCATCCAAAAGATTCACACTGGAAAGAAGTTTGGAATAAGAATGTTAAGTTTGCTGTGACGGTTGACAATCTTTCCAGTGGATGTCATATTAAAATGGATTTTGTAGGTTTGACAATTAACAAAGCCGAAGAAGATGTTTGGGTAGAATTTCCATACGAGGTCTGGTATGCGAATTTCCTTCCACCCAACATGTTGGACAATTATCCTCAAGAATTTAAAATGAATAAGTATTATCCACACCGATGGGTTGTTGCTAGAATAACTACACAAGATGGTGCCCGTATTCATAAAGTTTTTGGAACATGGTATGGCGCATATCTTGGAAGAGAAGAATGGCGATTGAATAGCGGCATTGTAAAATGCGTGTTTAATTCTGCAAGTAAAAATTATGAATTTCATGGGCACAGCGGCTCGGTTTATTACTGTGAAGAAGATACATACGGAACATCAGGCTGGAGTGCAGGTATTCTAGAAAATTTAATATTTGAAGCAGCTGACCAGGGATATATTCTAGAAGTTCTTGATGAAAATACTGATTGGGTGACAAATGACTATGCATCTTGAAGGCCCATGGCTTAACACACTTTCTAGTCGGCGTCGCAAAGTCAAAATGACTAGTTTGCGCCGAGAGAAACTAGAACGTGATCTGGTTGATCATAATAAATTTCTTATGAAGATCAGACAACCTAGGATGACCTTCTCTCAGTACGTTGACTATGTTGAAGGTCGCCATAAGCGACCGACAGTCGCTGTGCCTGTTAAGAAAGTCGAGCCTTATCGCCGCGACTCTCATGCTCATATTCCTAGTGTGAGCAACACAGGACCTGCTGTGTGTGCTAGAAAAGATCCTTTAATGTATACGGGTGACAAGTTGCTGGGCATCGGCATCATGCATAAAAGCAATCTTGTACCTATCTTCAGCACAGAAGAAGCATCAGAAGTTTCTAGAATGCGACGAGGATAAATATCGTTTAAACTGCCTAGGAATTTTCTATGTTAAAACTAAACGAGTTCATCGAAACATTACATGAGAAGGTGCTTTCTATTGGCATCAAGCCCGAACACGAAAAGTATCGTGAGCACTATCGGCAGCAAATGCACGATATCATTCACAAATCCTATGAGCCTATTGGCGGATACGGCGGACATAAATCAGGCTCTGATGAAGAATCAAAAGCCATTCACCATGACATTTCAAAATCAATGATCAAGGCAACTAAGCGCGGTGATCATATTACATCCGTCAACATATACAAAGATCAGTATGGCCGCAAGTCAATTGCATCAGCGACAGACGGCTCTGAGCAAGGCAAAGCCGACTATAAGAAAAATAAACAAGAAGATTTTGGACACAAGCGCAGCTGGGGTGAAGTGTCAGGCAAGCCCGAGCACATCGCTCGCAAACTAGGTGCTCCCATCATTCCTAACACCAAAGTAGCGAAGCTCACCGGTAAAAAGGTAGAGCTGGACCCCAATGGCGAGCACTACACCCGTCAGATCGGAGGTCATGCACATAGAAAGGTCGCTGTGGGCTACCCAAAAGAAGACTGATTAGAAGTTTCTAGAATGCGACGAGGTTAAATACTCTTGCAGAGTCTGGCTAGATGCGCTAGCAGCAGGCCGATGAGGAAACTGGAGGAATACTCTGTATTCTGGATCAATAATGCAACCCTCACGGCACGTTAACACTGCGGCACCCCGGCAAGAAAATCTTGCACTTTGCTAACCCATTGATTTTTAAGTGATTATAATTCTTGCATTTAATAGCCTCTTTTGTTATTATTAATACATGATGAATAACAAGGCAAAGCAAATGAAGTTACTGACGATCCAGGCTGATTCTAAGACGGTTAAGGGCGAGAAGAAAGGCTACTTGACCGCTATCATGTATCTAGCCCCCTACAAGCTGTCTGGTTACCAGGTCTGCCCTATGGCAGAGATTGCAGGCTGTGTTGGCGACTGCTTGAACACTGCAGGCCGCGGCGGTATGGCGAAGGCCGATGCTGATACCGTGACGGTAGATGGTCATGTGGTCAAGCTCAACACCATTCAGAAGGCCCGTATTGCTCGCACTCGATTTTTCTTCGAGGACCGCGCCGGCTTCATGGCACAGCTGATCAAAGAGATTTCTGCTGCTCGCAAGAAGGCAACCAAGATGGGTTTGACGCTGGTGGTGCGTTTAAATGGCACCTCAGACATCCGTTGGGAGAGCGTTTCTGCATATCAGCAGAAGGCAGACCGCATTGGTTATGCGACCATCTTTGATGTCTTTAACGATATCCAATTTTATGACTACACCAAGATTCCGAACCGTGATACCAAGCACATTTCAAACTATCACCTGACATTCTCTGTGTCTGCTCGCAAGGAATTCTATCCTTTCTGGCTCAAGGCACAGAAGAACTATGGTCGTGGCATGAATTATGCTGTGGTGTTCAAGAACAAGCAATTGCCTGTTGGTTATGAGGGTTATCCTGTGATCAATGGTGACGAGTCTGACCTGCGCTTCTTAGATAAGAAGGGTGTTGTGGTTGGCTTGAAGGCGAAGGGTCAGGCTAAGAAGTCAAACAGTGGTTTTGCTGTGGCTGCATGATGAACAAGCGAATTAGAGAAATTGCTGAACAGGCAGTTAAAGATGTTGATGTTGTTCACGAAGATAATCCCTTCAACGAAGAATTGGCTAAGATGTATATTCCGAATGTCTTTATTGAACGATTCGCCGAGTTGATTGTTCGGGAATGTGTTACAATTGTAGTAGATGCGGTTGACCATCGTGAACCTGCCAGCACTTATGCGAGCAAGATTCAACAACACTTTGGAGTTGAGTGATGAACGAACGTATTCACACTCTCGCTGAGGAAGCAGGTTTGTATTGCGACGGTACTCCTGATGCTTGGGATCAAGAGGCTATCCAACGGTTTGTCCAGTTGATTAAACAGGCTATTTACAATAAGGTCCGAGAAGAACTTGTGGATGACGCCGAGATCAATATTGATCCAAATCCTCTTTCCAGAGAATATCTAAAGGGCAATAACGGCGGTGTTACCTATGCTCTTATCAAAATTAAAAATTTTGGCGAAGATATTGCAGAATGAACGAAAATGAACTCGACAGGGTTTATGATTTGATAGATCAATTATATCTTCAAGTTCATGCGTTGGTAGATGCTACATTGGCTAACGAAAATCC
>JGI26470J50227_1000153_pt1 | contig 32146 bp, 35 predicted proteins | sample FreactTroBogLake_FD_50227 | JGI IMG/M metagenome (IMG submission 50227)
TAGTGGAGGCCATGGCGGATATGGCTACGGCGGAATTGTTAATTCAACCGGCGGCGGTAGTGGCAGTCACAATAATATGGATCAATGGAGTCATAGTAATGCTCCGGATACTACAGGCGGAACTAGTTTCTTTGGAGGGCCAATGGCCGGTGCACATTCTAGTTCAAAATTTGGTTCAAATCACGGCGCTCCTGGCGCAGGCGGCACTTGTGTATCAAATAGTCATAATGGTCAAGGCGGTTTTGCCGGACAGAACGGAATTTGCATAGTTTACGAGTACAAATAAGGATTAAAAATGAAAAAAGCACTTATAGAAAAAGCATCAGAGCGAGTAGTACAAGTCGTTAATCAAGGCGAACATTTTGATGTTCACGAAGGCGGCTTATACTGGGTAGATTGTCCTGATAATGTAGAAACTTATTGGAAGTTATTGCCAGACGGATCATTTGAAGATCCGCATGAAGGCATGAGAGATCAATTTGGTAATATGGTAGAACCTTGGATTATGCAACGCATGAGAGCGTTTGCACCAGTAGGAGATCAACTAGATATGTTATACAAAGAGATCCGCGATACAGGAACAATTTCTGCAGACGGCCCATGGTTTAAACATGTAACTGAAGCAAAAGCCGCTACACCAAAGCCAACGATATTGCCTGTTAATTCAGTCCCACCAGCTTAATTTATCGCAAATTAAAACTAATAGCGATTTTTTCTCCGGTATCTTGTTTTTTTGTACCGTGGATAAAATCGCTTTTCCACATTAGTAGTTCTCCGGGGTTGCAGTCGTAACTACACATATCCCAATTTAAGTCGTTTCTTATAACAGGTTGTGGAGCCATGTTTCCGATATTATCAAAAAAATGTATTTTACTGCCGGGATACGTTTTAACATAAAACACGCCAGACAATATACTATCGTTATGCACATGCGGAAATAAAAAATCGCCGGGTAAATTAATATTTGCCCACATATTTGTTATGGCTATAGTGTTAATAAGTTGTAAGTGACCTAACTCGACTAAAAAAATCTTTGCATTGAGTACTATTTCGTCAACAATTTCTTTGAAGGCTGGATTAAGATGTAATTCGTTTGCCGATTGAAAAGTCATTACAGCGACCATATCTTCTCGTTTAGAGCCATATTCTATTTTTGATACTTCTTTTATTTGTTGTTCAAAATAAGATAATCGATTTTCTAAGATTTTTGTTGCTTTAAAAATAGGTTTTGGAAACCAAGTTTTAATATCTACATTTTCCATAATACTTCTTCTTATAGTGTCATATGCATATTGCGTTAAACGCAATTACAATCCGAGGTTCACTGCTTAAATGTGGTTCTGCGTAATGTGTAATCATACTTGGGAATAAAATAAGGTTGCCTGCAACTGGCGTAATAGAAAATCTGTCGTTAATAAAATCTAAACCTGGTTTCCTTTCTAAGTTATACGGTACTTGTAAATGATTTTTCCCACCGTCAGGATCGCATTTAACATAAAAGATACCAGACCAAGTAGATCCAGAATGGTAATGGGGTAAATGGTAACCTCCAGTTCGTGTCACGTGAGCCCAGCTTTCAGTTACTACAAATTTATAATTTTTATTATTAAGTTTTTCAACGGCATCCTGGCATGCATTTATAATCCACATTTTTAATGTAGTAATACTATCATTAGGATCTTCTAAAAAGTTAAATTTACTTTCCCATAAATTATATTTTACATGTGGAGCAATATTAGATTCAACAGTATTTGGCTTCTCAGATTGTAAACAATGTTTTATGATACTATTACCATAAGACCCAAACCCACTCCATGCAAGTTCAAGTAACGGTAAATTTCCAAAATTGTGAATAATTATATTATTCATCGGGATAATAATTATTTTTTAAAAATTCATATACAGTAGGAGCATTATCAGCAACAATCTTCCAATTTTTCTGATTTTCATCCCACACTTTATATACGCCTTCCATCATTTCTAGTAACGAATAGTGTCTATTTAAAAATATGCTTCGTTTGATAACACTTTCATCGATAGGAAAAAACCCCATTCCCGGAGAAATACAATTCATACCCCCTAATTCGAAATCGTATGCTTGCTTATGCATTCGTTTGAATACAAAATCTTCATATTTAGAGTCAACATCGGCTATTCCTGAAGGTTGCATAAATGATCGTTCTCCTACTGCTTTCCAATACGGAGTGTCGGATCGTTGGCTAAGTGCGTAATGTAAAGATACAAATTGTGCAAACGAATAAAAGTCTTTTTTCACAGTATTATTAAATGCATCTTTATCCCACTGGCTAATGCTCTCTCTACGTATAGTTCTTGATAATTTTTGTAAAAATTCATGTGCAGTGAATAACCCATTAGACTCTAGCGGTTCAATAAATCCAGCCGCAAGTCCAATAGCACAAACATTTTTATAGTATATTTGATCGTGTAATCCTACACGCATTTTAATATTTCTAAATTCTAGCGTATCGAGCATTTCTTGAGGAATTTTTACTTCTCTGTGATTTAACAAATATGTTTTAAATTCTGCTAACGCATCTTCATCAGAAATGAATTCACTACTGTATACATATCCGGTACCGACCCTCGACCATAAAGGAATATTCCAAACCCAGCCGTTACCGATAGCAGTACAATTAGTGTAAGGTTCTAATTCTGTTTCTTTATTTTGATAAGGAATACGTGTCGCCCACGCACTATCATTTGGTAAGATATGACTTAATTTATTAAACGGAACTTTCAGTGTTTTGTCAATTAATAATGCTTTAAATCCAGTACAGTCAATGTATAAATCGGCAGTAATAATATCACCGTTGCTTAACTCTAACGATGTAATTCCGGAATCGTCGGAATTAAATTTAACAACTTCTGCAGGGATATGTATTACTCCACGAGGTTTACAATACTGTTCTCGCAACCACAACCCAAATTTTGCCGCATCAAAATGATAAGCGGTATCGTTATCAAATCGCCAAGTTGGTAATTCTCCGTTATCGTTGCGAATAATTTTGTTTTGTTCCGATAATGCTACAGCAGGGTAATAAGTTTTAGCATAATCGTAGTTAGGAGTATCTGGAAATTTAGCTTTTTTAAAATACCAGTCATTGATACCAAAAATAGTACCATCTAAATGTGGTTGACCAAACGGGTAATGAAATCCTCCAGAATTTTCTTTGTAAAAATCTGTAAATTTGATACTAATTTTATAACTAGCATCGCAGTGCGGCATCCAGTCATCGTCTTTAATATCTAAATCGTGCAACCATGCGTTAATTTGCCCGATAGTGCTTTCGCCTACGCCAACTGTTGGGATATCAGGACTTTCAATAGTAATGATATCTTTTTCTGGAAAATGATGTTTTAATGTAGCAGAAGTCATCCACCCTGCACTTCCTCCACCTACAATTACAATTTTGTTTATACTAGGCATTATTGGTTCCTTGATGCATCTCTTATTTTTGACAACTTATCTTGTGATGTAAATTCTAACGATTCGTTGTAACGTTCTTTAAAGGCAAGCCATGCTGGCAAATATGTTTGAATTGCTTCTTTGTGAGAAATATATTCTTCACGCAATTCCTCAAATCGATAGTTAAACAAACTATCAGCCATGTCTTTTTTGTATTGCGGTAATATATCATACTCTGCTTTTATGCTTTCTATATCAAACAAATTTAAAGCATACATAGTATGGATCCAATTATCACCGGTAAATAGCCCAAAATCATCTAACTCTAAATTGTTAGGTAATCTATTCTTCCACTTAACTAATTTATCTTTTAAACTCTGAGGCATCCATACTTCACGGTTTTCTTTTAAATCTTTCCAAAACGCAGTATCATCTCGCGGGCTTATATAATGCACAGCGATAAAATCTCTAATATTGTCGGCTAAGTAGTTTGTGCGATTGTTATAGTATTCTGTTATCTCTTCTTGCCCGTTAATCCAGCTAGGAATTAGATTCATAAACAAAAATGTTTGCATAATTCCTTGGGATATCGCAGTGCTTTCTAACGGTTCAATAAAACTACTAGATAATCCCACAGCCAAACAATTTTTAATCCAACAACGGTCAGTTTTTCCAGCATCAAATTTAACACGTTTAGCAATTTCTACTTTTTTGCCTAATTTTTTTTCAACTTCAGCTTGTGCTTGATTAAAATCTATGTATTTGTCGCAAAATACATAACCATTTCCCCAACGTCCTTGGACAGGAGTGTTCCACATCCACCCGTAATCCATGGCAGTAGCACTAGTGTATATAGGGTACTCGTCGGTATCTCCTGTTGGAAATGCTATAGCCGAGTTTACAACTAACGCATCCTTATAACTAATCCAATCGCCCCCCATTTTTTTAATAAGTGCTCTAGAAAATCCGCTTGCGTCTATAAAAAAATCCGCATCATAAGTAGTTGATTCGCTAGCAATAGTCTCTATATATCCGTTGATATCTACACTTACATCGTTAATAGTATCGTCAATAATGTCAATACCGCGTTCTGCGCATAATGATCTCATCCAGTCGTTCGTTTTGAAAGTATTAAAATGTAATTGCGATACGGGTATCTCAAAATCACCGGGATTATCAACCCACAATTTTCTCACAGTACTATTTTCAACATGCAATAAACTCATATCGGTGACAGGACGATTTTCAGCAATAATTTTAGCATAGACTAAAAAATAATCATCATATGCTCTACTAATAATGTCGGAAGTGTTATGAATATAATCAGGAATTCCCCAATTCATAAATTTAATCCCGCTTTTTAACGTAGCTCCACAGGCCTCTATAGTATCTTCAAGTCTAACTCCTATACGATCACAAAATCGTTTCCAATGTTCGGTACTGCCTTCCCCTACACCGATAACTCCAATATTTTTACTAGCGATAACAGTTATTTTAAAATTAGGATATTGAGCATTTAACATAAGAGCTGAAATTAATCCGCTTGTGCCTCCTCCTAATACTATAATTTTTTTTATGTTTCTCATACGATATTATTCCTTATTTCTTTTAAAATACTACGGCTTGCAAGAGATTTATGAAATATATTGTACAGAAACTTTAAAGAACTATGTAATTTAAGTTTTTTGTAATTCATACATCCTGATGTAAGTTGATGCAAATGTTGAGTCATGTTAAATCTAACAAAATTAATCTTTTCGTCAGTATGAAATTTAATATAATATAGCGGATCACCGTCTCGTATATCTAACACGGCATCTTTTCCTTTTAATTCAAATGCGCCTTCAACAGGCCGGAACCATTTGCCAATATTAAATGACCCAGGGATATATGTTAGTTTAGTTTGAAAATCTGTGTTGTGCATATATGCAGGCATTGTGGAAATTTCTATATCTTCACTAAAAAAGATATAATTTAGATGATAATTAACAACACATAAGTTTCTTGAACTATCTTTGTTAAGCCAAAAAGACGCAAGCTCTGTGCTATTTTGCGTTGTCGGAAATACGCCCTGATCATTAATTAATACTGACATATCTAAAGGGTTATTAACTACAAATGTGTTCTTTACAAAATTTTGAAAAGCCGGGCAATCTATATAATTTTCATATTTGTTATTTTTGTTTCGGGCCTTAGCTATTAGTTGCAATAACGGTTCCGGTTGTTGGAATAACATATAATGATTTCCATAAAACTCAACAGGGGCAAAATAGCTGTAATAAACGGTTTTCAATTTAATTCCAATAATATGATTTAGTATCTGACGGATTAACAAAGTCATTCTCCGTCAGATATAGTATTTTATCTCGATCATTGATAGCTTTAATTATTTTTTCATATACTGTATAATTAGATTCTTTGCTTAAATGACATTTTCTTTTGTTATCTGTTATAATCGGCCTTTCTTTTTTGTAAAAATCGGCCTCCATGTCTGCAAAACTACACAAACTTAAACTGTTATAATCGGGTATACTTTCATTAAATGCTGGAATTAGTAATACGTTTGAATTTTTCTTAACATCTTCAACTACAGAGTTATGAAAAAAATCTTCTCTTGTTTTTGAATAAAAAAATCTATAATAAATATTTTCTAAAGTTGTTCCATTGAATGGAGTAGACGTATTAATATTAAGATGTATATTATCGTCTTCTAAATAAACTCTATTAGGAACTGTAACTACAAAAATAGTATAATCATGCTGGTCTTTATTTTTTAAAAATTGTTGATATGCCCACCATGCGCTAGACCCGCACACAGATAAATTTGTAATACTATAGTTTTTTTCTAGTAGCTCAGGCCAAGAATCGTACGTATTAGATGCCCATGACGGATCAGAAAAGCTATCGCCGACTATTAAAATTTTCATAACTTATTTGTACTCTTTTTTCTTCCAAAATTCTTTAAAATACCCGAACAATTTATGACTTCTTAAGTTATAATACTGTGCTTGTATTTTATTTTCAATCTCAAGAGTTTTCGCTTCAACATGTAACTTCCAGTCGGAACGTTGATAAGGGATAACTTGTAATAACGGGTCACCTTTTTTGATAGTAAGTCTGGAATTATCAGCCATACTAAAAACAAAATGTAAATCGCTGTAAAAGTCATCCGTATCCACAGAACCTTCTGCAACTTTATGATTAATTTCAGGCCTCCATTTGAGTTGAGTTATTAATGTACTAGTCCCTGGACTAGTTTTAATCCGATAAGGTAATGTTATTTTAAAAAAAATAGGTTTATGCCCTTCCGGAAAATTATAATCTTCCGATAGTGCAGGAACAAAATGATCTACAAATTTATCAGGCCAGTTAGTTTCTAATTGATATTGCCCTTCGGATGTTACTATATCAAAATCACAATGTGCAAATACAATATAACCCATACTTATACTATCTAATATGCCACTGCACACTTTCATAGTATTGGAACCTCGCCACTGGTGTTTTCGAATTTCTTCATTCATAGACGGCATATTTTTTAACCATACTGGCGGATGTGCGCTAGCCGGTTCTGGAAACGGAAATGCACCGTAATGTTTTGGATCTAAATAAAAGTAAATATCGTTCATTTTAAAAATTGTTATCTAAAACCTTTGATAAATGTGTTTCTTTAAGGCCAACATTAAAACTAATACGTATTATTTTAAAAATTTCTTAGGACGAAATCGATTAAATGTGTTAACAATTTTCCAGCTTAGATTCTTTTGATATGTTTTTACTGATAAATTAGAATTAACAACATGATCTAATTCTGTTGTTCGTTCGATACGATGTAATTGTACTGATTCTTTAAAACTCTCAGTTCTAAACCTAGCATAAACTAATGGTTGCCCGCGCTTAATAATTACTTTATTTTGTAACATTTCAAAGGTCGGTACTACCGGACGTTGCCAATTGTAGATATTAAATGCTCCTGGCATAATGCGCCATGCCGGATCGATATGAGCATATGGCGGGATTAATTCCATGATTACAGGTTCATCTGCCACAAACAAATATGAAGATGAAAGTCCTACTATAGGATAACCTGTAGATGGATCAAAATCCGCAGAGTGTAAATTTATATATGTATTGTGTGCATGTTGTGGCAAATTGCTATTAAGAACTTTATTAATTGGATCCCACTGTAATTCAATATCTATATTAGCAAGCAACATATATGTACTGTTAACATAATGTAAAAATGCAGGACATTTATTAAATCCCGACGAGGTTCCTTCCCATGCGTCTAATTTTTTAGGCTCTAACGCCGCAACTTCTGCCCATCCATAATATGTTACAGCATTTTTTGTAGTATATTCGTTGTTCTCGTGCCACGGCAACCACCCAACTTTAACTATCATAACTAGCTCCCCATTGTCCTAAAGGACAACATGAAATTTTATGAACTATAGTTCCAGGGATAAATTTATCGTTGATTTTGCAATACTGACTCGGACTTGAAAAAGTACAATTCTTACATATAGTTTCGCGCTCTGCCCGTACAGACGGACTAGCCATTAGGAACCTATCGGGAAAATGTGTTCTTCTTAAATAATTTTTTTGATCTGGCATGTTACCTAACCTTTTTAAATTCTTCAATAATACGCTGTTGTGTCAACACCTGATTAATTAGTTGGTCTTCGTGACTAGTTAATTTCTTATACATATTAGGATACTCAGAATTAGATTGTAAGTAAGTACCTTTATATCTGATATTGAATGTAATTACAATTCTATTTTTGTTAGAATTATTGTTCTCAGTTTTATGTCGTACCCAACCGGGAAACATACATAAATCACCAGAACTTACATGTACTGCTGTTTCAATTTTATTTTCAATCGAACCGTTATACGGGATATGTGTCAGTCCGTATTCCATAGGATTTATAAACACAATATTTCCAGAATCGTCTGGAACATCTAAATAAAAACTCCCAACCATTGGCATTAAACTGTGAGAGTGTTGCTCTGTAAAAGCACCTGGCGTGTGCAAATTTGACCAGCATTGTTCTATTTCCGGTTCTAATGTATCTCGAATATCTAAAATTTTCCAATACAACTTTGCTTGTTCTAATATTAAAAACGATAGTTTTTTAAATTCTTCTCTTTTATGGAGTTCGCCGTCTACCCAGTACGTACTAATGCCCCCTTGTCGTTCTAAATTAACATTTTTAGTTTTTGATTGTTCAAATAAAGGCATTAGAACCGATCTTATCTTATCAAAATCGATTCCGCTTTCTAATAAACTTGTCCGGTATACAGGCAAAGAAAACAAATTTAAAATCATTCTTCTTTAGGAGTTTCTGTATTTTCGATGGTAGGTAAAGCATTACCGTCGATCATTGTCACGTTTGGATTATTCTCTAAAAACCATTGTTTATGTACAAATGTTTTATATGTTAAACATTTACGCAATTCTTGACATCCTCGGAGTGGTGCTAGACCTCTATGCGGAATATTGCTATCAAACACTAAGCAAGTATTTGGTTTAGGGTAGTATGTTGCAATAACATCGCCGTTGTCGTCGAAGAATTGAAACTCTCCGCCCCAAGATGGATTCCATTCTTCATTTGGAAAAAAGCAAACAGTCATAAATCCGTCACCTTCATCATTAAACTGAAAATCTTTATCTGTATGTATCTCGCCATCTTGACCAAACGTTTTACCACCACATTTTACATCAGTTACTTTAAAGTGGTAATTATTTGTCACAGGCGCAATTTCTGCTAGTTTGGCAAGAATTTCAAACCATAGTACTTCTGTACACCAGTGGCTTCGCATCATATCAGCTTGCCAAAAAGTATTTCCAGTGTCTGAGTCCGGGTCGGTTTTCCGGCCGTATTCCCAAACTGCCTGGTTAGTATCGTGCATGACGTTGGATAAAGTGTCAGATCTAGCAACATTATCTAAGTAAAAAATTTCTAAAGGTTTTTTCATTTGTACAATCCTTTTGTATAGGTTATTTATGGGCGGTTTTGTTAGTTATCTGCGGTCTTGGCTACAATATTAAATGATATTACTATTTTTTCTCCAGCGTCTTGCTTTTTTGTACCATGCAAAAAGTCGCTTTTCCATAGCATTAGTCTTCCAGGATTGCAATCGTATTCATAACATGCATAGTTTAATTCGTTTTGAATATCTGGATCTAAAAATATAGATTCAATGTTGTTGAAAAAACACAGTTTACTATTAGGATATTTCTTTATATAAAATGCTCCTGATAGTAAACTGTTTCCGTGAACGTGTGGGAAAATAAAATCATTTTCGTAACTAATATTTGCCCACATATTTGCAATTTTAATATTACCAAGTATTTTAGTATACCCAAGTTCTATTAAAAAATGTCTAGATGCGGCAAGAACATAAGTTACTAGGTCTGCAAATTCTTCTTTTGTATGGAGTTGATCGTCAACTTTGTGGGTTGACTGAACTGATAACATGCCGTTAGAAGCAGTGCCTTCTGTATTAATAATTTTTTTAATCTCGGTTTCATAAATATCTAACTTTTCTAAGAGTACATTATCTGTAATATATACAGTCTTAGGAAACAGTTGTTGAATTGAACCGTAAATCATGGTTTAACAGATAAGTCAAACGGAATACTAAATTTCACTTCGTTAGAGTTATGTGCATCATATCCGTGTAAAATATTTGATTTAAAAAACATTAATCTTCCAGGCACACAATCATACGATACTATTTTAGAATTATAAGGACCATCCCAACTTGGGTCTATAGGTGTATAATCTTCTGCGTAAGGAGATTTAAAATTTACCTTTGCAGTTTTAGGACCTGATACATAAAAACAACCGACAATTAATGCATTACCACTACTTACATGTGAATGAAATCCATGATAGTCGTGAGGCCCAATTTTATTAACCCAAGAATTATTAATTTCTAATTCGTAGTTATATCCTAGTACTTTTGCAAACATATTGCCTTTTTCTGTTACTAAATCAAATAACTTTTTAAATCTTTCATCGTGTATGATATTAACATTGTATTGCGGCATTTTAAAATTAAAAGTTGTAATTAATTGAGAATTAATAAAAGGTTTTCCTTGCGGAATATCTTTAGTTAACTCGTCGCAATATTGATAATACTTTGGTAATTCGTCGGATAAATTACCATCTGAAAACGCAATTGTCGTTGGAAATAATCTTTCTATATTCATTCTAACTCCACTACAAAATTAATAACAAATCTGCTAGGATTATTAATAGGATTTGAACTTGCATGGAACTGGGTTGACGGAAAAACAACAGCCTTACCCATTTTTGGAGTAACACGTTGATTAAGAGTTAAAGATTTTACGCTCCAGTTTGGATCATAGTGTTCATTAAATAATACGGTATCACCGTCACTATCATTTATATAATATATTACCGTTGTTAATTCTTTTCTTGTATCATCAGAATGTGGAATATTATAGTTTTCTTCAGTAAAATTAGGAATTTGTCCTTGATGATTAAGTTTTATTCTGTGTACTCTAGCCAGTTTCCTACCAACAGCATGTTCAATCATATACAACATTGGTTTTAAATACGGAAACATAAATGTTTTATCATTGCCTAATATTGCATAGTGTACAAATTGAATAGTATCAACGGTGTTGTCGTCAACAAACACATCCATACCTTGTATAAAATTGCCTTCGCTTGTTTTATACGAAGTATTTCTCTGATGTACCCATGTTAATTCTTTCATAGATTCTAATAAATCTAATTGCCAAGGTTTAGGAATTAGTTCTTCTATAATCTGTACAGTCATATTAACCCTACTAAATCAAATACTGTTTGTAATTTGGTACGAATAGTTTTTGAACCAAAACTATTTCGAAGTCCCTGATGTAACGGTTTTGGAGCACGATCTATAGTAGACCATGCCCAGCCTTGATGTTCATCACTTAGTGTAGGGACAAATTCATTGTCAACTACACACATGTATGTGTGAAAATTAAACACTCGATCATTTGATACGAATGTTTCAAGCGGGATTGTTTTTAGAATTTTAGGCAACGGTCCAATTTCTTCAACCATTTCTCTCTGTAGGCCCTGCCAGGGTGTTTCGCCCGAGATGTTAGTGCCGCCCACTAAGCCCCAAGTACCTTCGTGTTTACCATGCGCTTTTTGAAGTAGTAGAAATCGCCGTGTGGACTTGGCATAAAATAATGCTCCACTACATACAATTTGTTCTTTTACAGTACTATTTTCCATTGCGCGGCAGTATATTCACCTTCAAAGCTCTTGACCCATGAAACCCCGTTCCATAAGTATTGAACTCCTGTGTATATATTCGTTTGCCATACCATGGTGTCTGATTCGTGAGCACTGTTAAAAATAACATGCCAGGCTGATCCAGTCCATTCGATGATATCGTTTGCATTGGCCACTAATGGTCCCCATGCTGTAGCAGGTGCGGTATTTTCCACACTGCCGATGTCCTCAATAATTAACAATCGAGTTCCAATCGCAGGTGTTCCTGGGTTATAGGTCAATGGATTAACGATGGCATCAAACGTACCTGGACTATTCGGCCTATAACTGCCAGCAGCATTATATCCCGGATCGGTGTCGAATAGTCCAGCACTGTCTATACCAGTATTACTGGTCAGGGTATCCGGATTCCAGTGTACTTGCAGAATATTATTATCCAACGAATTTACCGCAATAGTACCCATGACATAAGTGCCATTTGGTTGCAACAAATACAGCATACTACTGTCAGCTGTATATTGTCCAGGATATTGATCAAATAGCTGTTGCCAATCCTGTGCTGCACCGGTAGGAATTGTAATGTCTAGTGTATTACCAATAGGGGTGACCCCATCATTAGAATTTAACAACAACACTTGATTATTATATACTTGGATTTTGTATCCAGTAATAGTAGTAGTTTCAGTAGACAACAAACTTGATAGAGAAGAACTAGATCCATCTGTTTGCAGTGCAGGATCAGTGCCTAAACCGTCAAGGTAGCCAGCAGGATAGTTTGAGCTGGTATTATACACGTTGGTAATAATTTTTGTGATAACACCAAGGTGTTTGACCTTGACTGGAGGACTAATCCATATAGGAGTGTCTAGAGTTAATGTACCAACTTCTATAGGAGTATCATTACCTACCGGGACTTGTCTGCTGGACCAATTAAGATCTTTGAGATTTAACACTGTTAGGCTAGTCCAGTCGATATAATTGTCAGTGGTTTGTAGTTCTAAACTGGGATTAAACAGGACCAATATCTGTTCCATGATTTGTAATTTTTGTTCAGTACTTGAAGACCAAATATCTACCTTTAAATCTAACTTAAATGGCGTGGGCATTATACGTTCTACCGTATAGTTACGGCCCTGTGCCGTAGTATAGGCTGTACCGTCAGCATTTAGACCACGTTCACGAAAATTTAATTTTCCCACATAGGAAGAATCAGCTAGACGATCTCGATCCAATGCTAGGGCACTGACATATACCGAAATGCGTGGCACTGAATTTACAGCATTTTCTGAGTTCTGTCTAATAATAGCGGCGGCCTGGCGATCAGCGTCACCATACATGACCGGAACTTGATGTAAGGTGCCATCACCATATCTAACTGTAAAGTTACTGAATACACGAATAGTCTGTGTAATGTAACGTCTTATTTGCCCGTCATAGAAGAAATTGATATTAGTACAGCGGATTTAAACCGCAGCCTCCACATGTGTAAATTTATAGATATGCATTATAAATCTGCCTTAGGTTTAAGAGCTTTACTTAAACTCTGTCTTTGTGCTTCCCTTGAATTATACAATGTTACCGTCCACTGTCCAGCATAAGGCACGATTGCCTGTTCACTGTTGACTAGAGGTAGGGTTATTCTCAACACAGTATCACCTAGGGTGTTTACATAGTAGCTGAACAATGTAGGATACTCACTGACTGCATAGTCTAACTGAGTTATACCTTGTTTAATAACCACATATAGGGCCGTTGATCCTGTGGCAAATAAAATACGAGTGTTGACCACCGTTTGTCCAGCGGATAATTCAATAAGGTCAACAGCCACTTGATCACTATATGTATAGTTGTTATTATTGATAAAGCTGGTTTTCTGAGTAGCTCTAGCGTCGTTGTTGGTCATGGTCATACGAACTGCATCTTCGACTTTAACCCAAGCATGACTTGGTCCATCAAATCGAAATAATCTGTTTGGAAAGAAATCAGTACGTAGGAAAAAATCATCCACACCCGGAGCTTCGGGAAATTGTATGCCGAATCCAAAATCATATCCGTTCTGCGGGAATCCGTCGCCGATCAAATAACCAGTGTAGCCGGTACGCACAGGTCGAGCATTGTTGTCATTAGCCCGGTAGGACATCTGACTAGCATCTAAGGTAGTTTCATCCGCTGTTTCTAGAACAGGTTTACCAGTATTAGGGTCAACTGCTAGAGTATAGAACTGACGAGTCTCGTAGCCACTCTTAGGAGCATCTGCTTCTGCCTGAGCTACAACTTGATTATTAATTTCAATTTCTTTATTATAGGTACTGAGTAGATCTTTCAATGTTGGACTGCCACCAACAACCGGATCGCCATTAGCATCCAGCATGGGTTTATTAAAGATATCAGCAAACTGTTGGCTATCAGTAATCTTAGTTAATTTTAATCTGTATAAATGTGGAAACCAAGTTACTGAAAATCCTTCCGACGCACGACCCACATCTGTAATTTGATAGTAGCGTGGTAGACTAATGTCGAAATCGTTTAGGGCAAAGTCATCGCGTAGGTGTGGTAACTCTATAACATCTCCACTGATGGGTTTACGGCCGATATACTTGATAAAATCGTTAATGTGTACTGTCATGTACAGGGTATCGTTGTCGATAAACAGACCAAACTGACTTAGATTAAAGTCAATATTTTGTACATTGTACAATCCACGAATTCTGTAAATTTCTTGATCATACTTGCGATCTCGATTTTCTAAGAATAGCAAATCTTGAATATTTGTCACCGCAGTTGACGCATAATTAGGCTGATCAGCCGTGGCATTTGCTGGGTCTGTATTGGCTCCGAGCAGCTTGTGCAAATAGACATCTGTACCGCCAGCTTGGAACATCTCGCTAGCTTGGCGATCAATAAACTTGTAATCATTGCCCTTTTCGGGCTTATAGAGTGATAAACGTGGCATATGATATTTATCGTTAGATACTCTTGCCTATCGACGATAAATATACTAGGAGAACAAAATATGGACGCTTTACCATCATCAACTCAATCTAATTCAACCCAAGAACGCAATAAAGTGTTTGATTATGTCAAACTAATGCTAGGTGATGGTATGGTTGATGTAGAGCTTGATCCTGCACACTACGAAATGGCTCTAGATCGTGCTCTAGCACGTTATCGTCAGCGCAGCCCAAATGCTGTGGAAGAAAGCTACTTATTCCTAGAATTAATCCAAGATCAAAACGAGTACCGCTTGCCTGACGAAGTTGTTACAGTACGTCAGGTATTCCGTCGTGCTATTGGCTCACGTAGTGGTATTGGCGCTGGTGGTACATTGTTTGAGCCATTTAACTTGGCCTATACAAATACCTATTTGATGAGTGGAAGTATGATGGGTGGTCTAGCAACCTACGATGCGTTTGCTGGCTATCAGAAATTAGTCGGACGTATGTTTGGTAGTTATATCGAATTCCTTTGGAAACCCACTACACATATCTTAAATATTCTACAGCGTCCATTCGCACAAGGTGAGCAGATCCTGTGTCAAGTATATAACTACCGGCCAGATTGGGTCTTGCTACAAGATATCTATTGCAAACAGTGGCTCCGTGATTATACATTAGCCACTGCCAAAATGTCCCTAGGACAAGCTCGTAGCAAATTTGGATCAATCGCAGGTCCCGGAAGCCCTATTACCTTAAACGGTACTGCTCTGATCGCCGAAAGCAAAGAAGAAATTGAACGATTGGACAAAGAGCTGATCAACAATGAAGCCAACGGTAGTAATGCTTATTATTTCATAACTGGCTAAAAAACTCTTGCACTTGTAATCTAATTGTTATATAATAGTACATCTTTAGGGGATTACTATGATTATTGGCATCTGTGGATTTATCGGTTCAGGCAAGGATACTATTGCCGACTATCTAACAAATTTCCATGAATTTAGACGTGAAAGTTTTGCCAACTCATTAAAAGATGCTGTTAGTATGGTTTTCAATTGGGACCGTACTATGCTGGAAGGGCGCACTAAGCAAGCCCGTGAATGGCGAGAAAAAGTTGATCCTTGGTGGGCAGAACGCCTGGGTATGCCTCATTTAACACCGCGTTGGGTATTACAATACTGGGGTACTGAAGTTTGTCGTAAAGGCTTCCACGATGACATGTGGATCGCTAGTCTAGAGAATAAACTACGCAATTCTTCAGACGACATTGTTATTTCAGACTGTCGTTTTCCTAATGAAATTAAATCAATCAAAGATGCCGGCGGAATCGTTATCCGTGTAAAACGTGGGGAAGATCCAGCTTGGTACAGAGATGCCTGTGACGTTAATGCCGGCGATAAATGTATGAATTATTCCAGAGCTAAAGCTCGTATGGAAGAATTAAAAATTCATGCTAGTGAAACCGCATGGTGTGGAACCAAGTTCGATGCTATTTTAACTAATGATACTACGATCGATGATTTATATGCCAAAGTTAAAGAGCTTATAAATCCGGCACCAAATCTCCCTGTCTCCATCGAGACCCTTCTTGTTGAAGAACCCTTTGACAGTTTGCGCACACTGTCTTAAGATTTGTAGGTTTACAGTTATTCAAATCACCGTCTACATGATAGACATTAAACACCTGTTTATGGGGTGATTTGAATCCACATTTGTCGCATGAATTTTTAACTCTATAGCCAGCACGATACCAGCGGGGAAGTTGTACTCCGGTTAAACACGCATCACATTTTCGTCTATAATATGTACGGCCATTTTTGATGTAGTTTATTGCAGATGGCCGCAGACCGCACGAACATAGTGGCCTAGTCGTTATATGGATATTAGATAACTTTAATTCTTTTTTTAACTGTTTATTAGCTACTACTTCCTCTTTTTCTTTTTGTTTGTTTATTTGTTTTAGTTTTTTTTCAGCTTTGATAGTGTTTAATTTTTCTAATTTAACACGGTTTTTTTCTTCTTTTTTCTGTGCTTTTAATAGCATCCGATCTTCACGTATCTTGTCAAATTTATGTGCCATTGTTAATTTAAACTTTTCAACAGAATCTTTTGGCTTTGGCCTTCCCTTTGGCCAACCCGGTCCTCTATGCCCGCCGGGAGCTATGTTCCAACCTATTTTACTAGAAGGTCGTAACTCTTTTTCAATTGTGTAGCAAGCTTCTTCATCACCTACAAAAATTATGTCTTTTACAATATTATTCCACCCGTATAAATTTACAGCATTTGCTAAGTGTGGATTTTTATGTATATTATTTGTAATTTTAGTATGGTGATCAGCTAACCTTGTAGGTAGATTTTGAGAAACTCCAATATATCCTTGTGAGGTTTGATCATTATGTTCGGTTAACCTTAACCAGTATACTGAAGTATCGAAATTTATCATAGTAGTATTTATTTTGTACCTTTGAAAGGAAAATTTTAATTAAAAAAATAGCAATTTCTTTATTGGTTAAATGATATATTAGCGTCAGAATAGCCCAAATATCATAAATACATTAAGAACATGTACTCATGGAGATAACACAATGGCTCAACTAAGTTCACCAGGCGTAAGCGTTACCGTAGTAGACGAGAGTTTCTACACCCCCGCTGCCCCAGGTACCGTACCCCTAATTATTGTTGCTTCTGCAGCAAACAAAGAAAATTCAGCTGGAACAGGTATTGCTCCAGGAACACTAAAAGCAAATGCTGGCAAAGTGTATTTGCTAACAAGTCAAATGGATTTAGGAAATACTTTTGGTATTCCTTATTTCCAAACTGACGCAGAAAATAATCCAGTTCACGCTGGCGAAATCAACGAATACGGACTTCAAGCTGCCTACAGCTTCCTAGGAGTTAGTAGCCGTGCATATGTTGCTCGTGCAGATGTTGATCTAGGTCAATTAACAGGTTCATCATCTATTCCTGGCGGTTTACCAGTTGACGGTGCATATTGGTGGGATACTGCTACAACAACATTCGGAGTATTTGAGTGGAATGCACTGCCATATACAGCCACTAACGGCCAATCATTTGTTAATCAAGTTCCATCAGTAATCAACAATGTTGCTTATACAACAGGCTCATCAACTTATGCTCCTTTGGCCAGCTATGGTGCAGTTGGTAGTTATGCTGTTGTTACAGTTACCGGAACAAACACTCTATGGTACAAACAATCTAGTACAGTCAGTGATGGCACAGCAGGCAGCACCGCCGGTGTAAACAACGCAGGCTGGGTAGCAGTTGGTTCAACAGCTTGGGCAGCGAGCCAACCCGCCGCAACAGGTACTGCTGCAAGTCCAACACTAGATTCAGCAAAAACATTTATTGTTAATGGTGCTACATACACTGGTGTTACTACACTAGGTGCATTGGCCACAGCAATTACAACAGCCAACATCAATGGTGTTACAGCTTCAGTACAAAATGGTTACTTAAACTTATATTCAACAGGCGTTGATATTGTATTATCGGGTACAGGTGTTACTGATGCAGGATTTACAGCTGGTAAGTATCTAGCATTGGTATTAAGTGTATCACCTCATTACCAGATTCCACAATACGGTTCATTGGTTAATCCTTCAACGGTCAATGGCTTCCCATCAGGAAGCATATGGATCAAAACAACTCCAGTTAACCTAGGTGCAAACTGGGATGTTGAAAAATACAATGCATCAACAGCAAGTTGGATTCGTCAACCTGTAGCAGCACTATATCCTAACAATCAATCAGCTATGGCTGCATTAGATCCAAAGGGTGGCGGTATTAATATCCCAGTTGGACAGGTTTATGTAAAATACAACAATGCAGAACAGACTGTAACAATCGACGGTAATCAATATCCAGCATCAGCTGATTTTACAATTTATCAACGTCAATCAACAGGTGCTACATCAGTAACATCTAATGTAGTTACACTGGATAGTGGGTCATACTCATTTACAGTAGCGGAAAGCCAAGTTGGTTCAAGTGCATTGACTAGTCCAATAACAGTGTCATTTACTGCTACAGGAAATGCTACCAATGATGCACACGCATTGTTAGCTGCACTACAATCAGCATTATCTAACACATTGATTGCATCAACATACAACACTAACAACACCGTTACAATCAGTCACTCAGCTGGTGGTGATATCCGCCTAGTTGATGGTACAGGTAGCCCATTGGCTGCAATTTTTGCAGTAAACGATGCAGGTACCGGCACTGTTAATTTCTACAGTGATCCAAGTGGTACAAGTCACGAGTTTATCGTCACAGCGTGGGCAGCACAACATGCTGGTACCGCACTGGTAACTCCAAGTGCAACACCTCCGACTACAACTCCAGCAGATGGCGCATTGTGGTACAATAGCTCAGTTGATGATGCAGATATCTTGATCAATACAGGTTCAGCTTGGGTTGGATATGCGTCAGGAGCTTCAGTTGTTAACGGTGGAGTTGGCGGCCCTAGTACAGATCCAATGGGCCCAATCATTTCAGCTAGTCAGCCAACCCTACAAAGTGATGGCACATCATTAGCACACGGTGATTTATGGATTGACTCTAGTGATACAGAAAATTGGCCTACAATTTACAAATATAACTACCAAACTAAGAAATGGATATTAGTAGACGCAACCGATCAAACAACACAAAACGGTATAGTATTTGCAGATGCCCGTTGGAACATACAACCAACTTCAGGCGCACAAACCGGTGCCGGCGCTCCTAGCTCAATCGTAGAATTATTAAACAGTAATTTTGTTGACTTTGACTGTCCAGATCCTGCACTATATCCACGTGGCATCTTGTTGTATAATCTACGTCGCTCAAGCTTCAACGTTAAGCGTTATGTAAGTGGTTATGTAGATATTACTGCACAAAATACACGCTTAGACGAAGCAATGACCTATTACTATCCAGATCGTTGGGTAAGTGATGCTGCTAACGATTATCGTGGTGTTGGCCAATTTGGTCGTAAGGCTCAACGTGCTGTAGTTGTACAAGCACTTAATGCTTTGATCGAAGGCAATCAACAAATCCGTGACGAGGACAGCAGAATATTTGATATCATGAGCTGCCCAGGTTATTTAGAAACATTGCCTGCATTAGACAGCCTAAACAATGATCGTGGTTTATTATCATTTATCGTTGCTGATAGTCCTGCACGTTTAACAGCAGATGCAACTAGTTTAAGCAACTGGGCTAGCAACGTAAACCAAGCAACTGGTGACGGTGAGTACGGATTGATCAATACTAGTGCAAATGCTGCTGTTTATTATCCATGGGGTTACACAACTGATTTGAAAGGTAACAATGTTGTTGTTCCTCCAAGTCATATCATGTTGCGTACAATCGCTCTAAGTGACAACGTAGCTTATCCATGGTTTGCACCAGCTGGTGTACGTCGTGGTGGCGTAACAAATGCCAGTTCAGTTGGTTATGTTGATGGTCAAACAGGCGAGTTTGTTCCGGTAGCATTAAATCAAGGACAACGTGATACACTAGCATCAGTTCATGTTAACCCAATTACATACATTGGTGGAACAGGATTAGTTGTTTATGGCCAATACACACGTCAATTAGTTGCCAGTGCATTGGATCGTATCAACGTAGCACGTTTAGTAATTTATCTACGTTACCAGTTAAATGCTATTGCTAAACCATATATCTTTGAACCAAACGATACAATTACACGTAACGAAATTAAACAAGAAATTGAAAAATTATTGCTTAACTTAACAGGCGAACGTGCTCTTTATGACTACGTAGTTGTATGCGACACATCAAATAATACACCAAGCAGAATTGATGCAAGTGAATTATATGTTGACATCGCAATTGAACCAGTTAAAGCAGTGGAGTTTATTTACATTCCATTGCGTTTAGAAAACACTGGCGCAATCAAAGGTTTGAGCAAATAATTAGGAGAATTTAAATGGCAATTTCAGCTCTATCAAACTTTACAGTACCCTTAGCTTCAGACCAAAGCGCCGCTTCACAAGGCATGTTAATGCCGAAGTTGAAGTATCGTTTTCGTATTTCGTTTGAAAACTTTGGCGTATCTACACCAACAACTGAACTAACAAAACAAGTTGCAGAAGCAGCTCGTCCACAGGTTAAGTTTAGCGAACAGAAAATTGAGATTTATAACTCAACAATTCACTATGCTGGTAAACCAGCCTGGGAACCAATTTCTATTAAACTACGTGACGATGTTAGTGGCGCAGTTAGCAAGTTAGTTGGCGAACAAAATCAGAAACAATTTGACTTCTTTGAACAAAGTTCAGCAGCTTCAGCAGGTGATTACAAGTTCACTATGCGTATTGAAATGCTCGACGGTGGTAACGGAAGCCAAGCTCCTAATGTGTTAGAAACATGGGAAGTTTATGGTTGCTACGTTGAATCAACTAACTGGCAAGAATTAAAATACAGTGAGCAAACACCAGCAATGATCGATTTAAGTATTCGTTTCGATAATGCTGTACAGACAAGCGGTGGAGCATTAGGTGCAAGTACACCAGTAATGCCTACAGTAACAGGCAATAACGTATTAGGTTCATAATACAAGGCCTACTTCGGTAGGCTTTTTATTGATTGATCATTAACTACGCACATTATTATTTAAATAAATAATATTATGGGATTTGCACCTAACTCTAGTCTAAGCTCTAATCCAACTACGCACTTGCGTGATTGGCAACACGCTGCTGACCTGTTCAATGCTGACCAATTTCGCCTTGCTCCTAAGAGTAAATTCTTATTCCATGTGGCATTCGGAATCAACACTCAAACATTAGTCAATGCCGATATTGTTCAACGGTATGGACAGGAAATTAACATGTTGGTCAAAGCGGTTGATCTTCCTAACTATACTGTACAAACAGAAATGTTAAATCAATACAACAGAAAAAAAGTTGTACAATACCAACATAAACCTGGCGAAATTGGCATGAAATTCCATGACGATAACATGGGTTTAATCAATCAAGTCTGGCAAAATTACTACAGCTATTACTATGCAGACTCAAGAACTGCCAAACAAACAGGCGCCTATAATAGAAACGCCATGCAGAGTAGCAACTATATTGTGGGCAATTATGGGTTTGATAATGGCAGCACAGTTCCGTTCTTTAATTATATCAAAATTTATCAAATGGCCCGCCATGAGTATGTCTTGTATCAACTGCATAATCCGATCATTAGTTCATGGAATCATAATCGTGTTGACTATGCACAAACACAGCAGCCTCATGATTTTGATATGAAAATACAATATGAAGCTGTAAGCTATGATGTTGGACAGGTAACCGCAGATGCACCAGAAGGGTTTGGCATGACTCACTATGACACAACAACAAGCCCATTAGATCCGCCAACACCTATTTCAGGACCGAGTTTTGCCACAGCATTAGACATCGAAAAGCATGCACCAGCATTCATCCAGAATGCCTTAAATCAAATTAACTCAGCACAAAACACTCAATTGCCCCTTAATTCCAACGGTACTGCTGGATTATTAAATGTTACAAATAATCAAACACCTGGTGGATTATCGGGTATATCTTTTCCACGATCTAACACAAATTCTGCTACAAAATCAGTAGCATCAATCACTAACTTAACAGGTTTCTAAAATGACTACTGGCAATTTACCTATTAGTATTACTACTGGACAAGTTTCAACAAAACAATTTTTTGACAGCTATTTTCAAAATACAGTTAGTTTTCCAGCAGCAGAAATTGATGCCACTGTGGCATTTTTCACCAAGCGTGGCTTTGACACATCTAGTGCTAGATCAACTGCCATTATTATGCTTAATCAAGCCAAGGTAGAAAATGTCTCAGTGTTTAGTCTACTGGACAAATTAAAAGGGCTAACAGACATACAATTAAGTCAAGTGGTTGCCCAGGTATTAAACGCCTATAGAGAAAATACTAGCCTACTAGGATACAGGACTGCGGTTCAAACTGACACATTCGAAGCCCGCAATATCCTAGCATAACATGGCTAAATTTGCCCGCGGGAAATTCTCCATGAAGCACCCCGAAAAGTATGTAGGTACTAAGATTCCCACATATCGATCAAGTTGGGAGTGGAGCTTTATGAATTTTTGTGATAACAATGTCAGCATACAAAAATGGGCTAGTGAAGCTGTACAAATTCCCTATCGTGATCCACTTACTGGTCGACAGACCGTGTATGTTCCGGATTTTTTCATACAGTATGTAGACAAGTACGGCAAAGTATCTACAGAACTAATCGAAATTAAACCTGCAAGCCAAACCATCTTAGAGCGTGTGGGCAAGAACAAATACAATCAAGCACAGTTTGTTAAGAATCAAGCCAAGTGGGCCAGTGCCGGTCTATGGTGCAAACAACAGGGTATCAAGTTCCGTATTCTTAATGAAAATGATATCTTCAATCAAACATAAGCATAAGTAATTGTATGACTAAAAAATTAGAAGAAATTTTAAATCTGCCTGATAGCAAGAAGATCGTTAAAGAAGAAGAAAAAGCCGCTAAAAAAGCAGAGCTAGCCCAGCCATTTATTCGCAGTATGGATGAATTTGATAAAATCTCAGCAGCCTTGCCAGCAGTTAAAGGATTAGGTGATATTGCCGATAATGAGCTCGATGAGCTAGCACGTAAGGCCACAGATGCCTATGATGATATCATGGATTTGGGCATGAACGTAGAAGCACGTTATTCGAGTCGACTATTTGAAGTTGCTGGTAGTATGCTTAAAAATGCAATTGATGCTAAATCAGCAAAGATTGATAAAAAGTTAAAAATGATTGAACTTCAGTTGAAAAAACAGAAGCTAGATCAAGATGCTGCTGGCGATGATCAAGGTATTACACTGCAAGGTGACGGTGTTATTATTTCAGATCGTAATAGCCTGCTGGAAAAATTAAAGAATTTAAAATAAATATATGACTAGGATCATACCATGAAATCATTTAAAGACTACTTAACAGAAAGCAAAAAAATCTACGAATTTAAGGTGAAAATTGCCGGAGATTGCCCAGAAGATTGTTCAGCACAAATCAAAGGTGCTCTTGCACAATTCCACGTTGCTACTGTTTCAGCTGGCAAGCGCACACCAATTCAAGAACGCCATTCAGAATTTCCAGAACACAAGAACTGTAACATGACAGTATTTGATGTTACCACTAACTATCCAGCAACTAGTCTACAAGTACAAGATCTAGTGGCTGCAGGGCTAGGTATCGTACACAACAGTGTAAAAGTTAAGAGCCTCGCTGAAGAACGCGAACATGAAATTAATCATGCCAACGATCAGCGTACCGGTGAAGCACTAATTGGTACAGACTATGAGTCAAGCGACAATCAAGACATCGTTGGTGAAGAATATAAGATGAGTTTCCTAAAAGAATTAGGCAAAGAAAAACATCAAGGTACACAAGTTAACGGCTATAATGATGAATTGCTAGCCGACAGTGCTCCAAAGCACAGTAAAGAAACACCGGGCAAACAAGTTAAAGTGAAAAATACAGCAACAAATATTTTCACCAAACAAATCAAAGTGCCTACTGCTAAAGGAGCAATCAAATGAATTTAAAAGATTTAATCGCAAAGATGACGGCTATTGAGACAGGCCTAACAGAAACTGCTTTTCCTAACGGAATGCCTCCAGACAGTAGTAATGGCGGTATGGAAGAGTGCGGAGACGCTCCCATGATGTCACACCCAACTCCATCACAGCCCGATAATGTAACAATGAATGTCAGCATGAATGGACAAGGTCAAGGCGGTATCCGTGACTTAATGGATATCTTACGTAATCTCGATAAAGAAGCTGATCACGATCACGAAGAACCAATCATGGGCGATATCGTAGCCAAAATGAAAGCAGCTCACGAAGGTCCAGAGATTGAAATGGGCGAAGAGTTAGGTGACGATGGCGAGACTTACGGTAACTCAGTTCACGGTGATGCCGGTTCGCATGTACATGGTATTGATGCGGTAACAGCTTCAGGTAATGATTTGTCTAGCAAAGGTAAAGCAAGCCCACTATCTACTGCTCCTGGAACTAATCCACTACGTGGTGCAATCCAAGAAGGACTGGTAGATAAATTACAGTCACACTATGAAGAAATTAAAATGCGTGAAGGTGTGTTTAGTAACATTGGTCAAGCAGTCGGCAACGTAGCACAAGGTGTGCGTAATGCAGTAAGCGATGTCCAACAAGGATATCAGCAAGCAACTGCGCCAGCACAAGGTGCGCCTGCTACTGCTGCTCCGGCAAAACCAGCAGTTAACCCACAGCTAAAACAGCAGATGGTTGCAATTAGTCAACAACTAGCATCTGGAGCAATTGATCCAGCAACTGCTAACGATCAACTAATGAAAATTGCACAACAGATGAAAGCAAGTGGCCAAGCACTTCCAAAAGCTCCAGGGCAAGCTGCACAACCAACTGCTTATAAAAATGTAAGTGGGATGTCAGATAAAGATTGGTAAGCAAATATTAGTATATCAAATAGACCCTACGGGGTCTATTTTTTTCGTTAAATAACAGTATGGCTAAATCATTAGACGGTGTCTTAACTAAAAAGTCACACACAAAAGAAAAGTTTACAGAAGAGCAAGTGCAGCACTTGTTGGCCTGTGCTGACCCAAAAAACGGATATCAGCACTTTGCTCGAAACTTTTTCCATATTCAGCATCCTGTCAAAGGCAAGATGTTATTTAAACCTTACGAGTATCAAGAACGCCTACTACAAAGCTATCACGATTTTCGTTTTAATATTAACATGCTACCGCGTCAAAGTGGTAAGACAACATGTGCATCAGCATACCTACTTTGGTTTGCCATGTTCCATCCAGATCAAACTATTCTAGTGGCTGCACACAAATATACCGGCTCACAGGAAATTATGCAACGTATCCGCTATGGATACGAATTATGCCCTGACTATATTAGAGCAGGGGTCGTAAGTTATAATAAAGGGAGTATAGATTTTGACAACGGATCAAGAATTGTATCTGCTACAACAACTGGCAACACAGGCCGCGGTATGTCTATATCCCTGCTTTATTGCGACGAGTTTGCCTTTGTGCAACCTAATATTGCCACAGAATTTTGGACATCAATCTCACCAACACTAGCAACTGGTGGTCGTGCAATTATTACCTCAACACCTAACTCGGACGAAGATGAGTTTGCTATCATTTGGAAAGATAGTCAAAATAAATTTGACGAGTACGGTGATGAACGTACTGACGGACTAGGACAAAACGGTTTCCACGGATTCCGTGCAGAATGGTTCGAACATCCAGATCGCGGCGATGAATGGAAAGCAGTAGAGCTAGGACGTATTGGTGAAGAACGTTTCCGCCGTGAATATGGTTGTGAATTCCTGGTCTATGATGAGACACTGATCAACAGTTTAAAATTAGCTGAATTACCCGGCCGCGAACCTCTGTTCAAGATGGGGCAAGTTCGTTGGTATAAGAAGCCAGAAGCAGGACATATATACCTAGCTGCCCTTGATCCAAGTCTAGGCACAGGTGGCGACTATGGTGCGATCGAAGTGTTTGAAATGCCGTCGATGACACAGGTAGCAGAATGGCAGCATAATATCACACCTATACAAGGTCAGGTCAAAATATTCCGAGATATGCTAAAATATATACAGGACGAAATCGGCACTGAAAACTATGACAGCATCTATTGGTCAGTAGAAAACAACACAGTAGGCGAAAGTGCTCTCGTGGTTATTGATAACTTAGGAGAAGAAACTTTTCCGGGATTATTCCTAAGTGAACCCTTGCGTAAAGGGCATGTTAAAAAATTCCGTAAAGGATTTAATACTACGTTTGGCAATAAAATATCAGCATGTGCCAAGGTAAAATATCTTATAGAAGAAGATAAAATGCACCTAAATAGTCGTCCCTTAATTTCAGAGCTAAAAACCTACATTGCAGCAGGTACCAGTTTTAAAGCAAAGGTTGGACAACATGACGACCTTGTAGCAGCACTGCTGCTGATCATACGCATGAGTATTATGCTAGCAGAGTGGGATCCACGTGTATTTGAACAATTAAAGGTCACTAGCGACTGGGCTGAAGAAGAACTAGAACTACCGTTGCCTATATACATATCAACGGGCTTGTGATAAATATAACATGAACGCTAATTTAAATAAAATTGCACAAGATCTGTATGGAAAGATACAGACTCGTTTTCCCAACATCGAAATCGGTGCGGAAGATGGCACTAAACTAAGTAAAAAAGTAGATATTCCTAAGGCTCGTTTTTTCTCGTTTAAGTACGAAGAAGCTGGTAAAAATCTAGGAACTATTTCAATTACTCTAGATGAAGACGAAGGTGTTGTATTAGAAATCAGCGGCAATTTAGCTGATCATAAACATCCAGGTGCATTTAAATTTATTCGTAGCTTTAGACAGTTTGCCAAGGATCGCCTGCTAAATTTTGATGTACAAAATACCGGAAAAGATCAACTAGACAAACGTGATTATGCATTTAGAGCCAAGCCTAAGGAACAACCAGTTATGCAACAACAACCAATGATGGAAAGCAAAATGTATGGTACTAATAGAATTAGTTACCAAGATCTAGGCGAAGCACGTTTAGTGATCAAACACAGTCAGCCAGTTAATACAGATCTAGCTGCTGGCCGCACCATGCACATTGAAAGTATCTATGTTGAAAATGCAGATGGTGAGCGTTTTAAATATCCATTCAAACATCTAAATGGTGCTCGCGCACTGGCAGAACATTTAAAGCATGGTGGTATTCCTTATGATGCCATTGGCAAACACATTACTAGCCTATCAGAAGAACTAGCACAGTTACGCAAGTTTAAAGGTTATGTCACACGCAATGAGGCACTTTCAGAAGCCATGGGCGATATCACCAACAAAGTTTTTGAACGCATTGAAGCTGTTAAGAAAGAAGTGGCTATGCTACAACGTCCAGCATACTATGAGTCTTTTGCTGAATCATTTGAAGATCAAGAAGAGCAAATGATCCCAGAAGATATTATGAGTGATTGGATCGATCGATTGACTATCCGTACATTCAATGAAGACTTGAAAACAGCATTTCCATACATATTCAAACTGGTAGGTGAAAGCGATATTCCAGTTAAAGAACTAACACCAGATGATATCCTAGGTGAAGATGACGAAGAATTTACCACACACAAGGGCGGCAAAGTAACTAAGAAAGATGGTGTTACTCGTCATACTAAAACAGACTATGAAGAAAATCCATCAACCTTTGACGACAAAGATGATGAGAAATTAGACAAATCAAAAGTGAACAAAGCTGACCGTGCGTTGGGTGTTAAGTTTAAACGTGAAAAGAAATTTGGTGCTTCTCTTGACCTAGATGAAAATCAATTTGAAGCATTCCTTGATAGTATCGTTAGTGAAGATGCTGAAAGTGCAGAAGGGCATAATGATTTATTCAGTAAGGATGTTGCTAAACAAGCACAAGCACTAGGCAAATTAAAAGAATTGTTATCAGGTGGTATGCAACCAGGAGTTGATGGTATCAATGCCGCACTAAGTTTAAAAGGTATTATCGATAGTGAAACATTTACCAACGATTATCTAAAAGGTCTAACAGACAATGATGATGTTGGTACTGCTATTAAGATGTATTTGCAGGATCTAGCAGATGATAAAATCAATGAACCGCTTGCACCAGAATCTAAGGAAATTGCGCAGCATATTATCGCTAGCAAAGAATTAGACAGCACAGAAAATACTCCAGTTGAAGAACCAGCACCGGATATGCCAGCGCCAGATGCATCAGCAGCCCCTGCTCCGGATATGGCAGCACCACCTGCCGTACCGCCAGCACCGGATGCTTCAGCGGCTCCTGCTCCAGATATGGCAGCCATGCCAGCCCCAGATGCGTCAGCGGCTCCTGCTCCAGTGGCTGAAGGTGCTAGTATGTCAAAACTTAAAGCTAAATTAATCAAAGCCATGGAATGCGGTGCAAAACTAAATACTAAGATGGATTTTGGATTTAGAGAATGCACTATCGCTCAAGCGATGGAAGAGTGTGGAATGGATCCAGATGAGTTCAGTGGCGAACCACAGCATACAGATTATAAAGGTGAAATATTAAAATCTATTTCAGGATTCTGGAGCCCACAGGCCAAGAACTTTACGATCGGTGGGACAAAAGCCAAGAAAAAAGCAAAAGATGCTGCACAAGAATTATTAACTGGTGAAAATCAACATGAAGTTGGAGAAGCCTTAGACGAGATTATTCAAGGAATTGAACGATTAGATCCAAGTGATTCGCACGGTGAACTAGGACATATTAAGCACTTGGCTGGTATGCCACACAACATGGAAGAAGCTGGTGATCAACAAGAAATTAATCTTGATGCAATTATTAAACAATTGCAAGCTATCCAGAATAATCCACAAGCTGGACAACAGATAGCACAACAACTACAACAGAAATTTAAAACTGATGTAGCACCACAAATGCAACAACAAATGCCAGATCAACCTGTACAGTTACCAGGTGGAGCCGGACAGATTGATTTCAGAAAAATGATCGATATGATCAGCAACGCACAGATCCAAAAGGAATAATTATGACAAAACTTAACGAATCACAATTGATTGAACAAGCACGTGGCCTACGTGAATATCTAGCACAGATAGACGAAGCCGGTCCATACACTGCTGGTCAACCAGCACCTGCAGCAGCACCAGCAGGCAATAGTTTCGATGCTAAACTTGCCCAAGCTAATGCAGCCCAAAAAGCAAAAGGGCAAGGTGCTAAACCGGCTGCACCGGCAGCACTTCCGAAAGGTAGTCCAGGCCCACGTCCAAGTGGTTGGACTGATCGCATAATGGGCAACGACAAACGTTGGGATAGTCAGTACGCTGCTAAATGGAATCCAGATGGCACAGCAAAGAAAACCGCAGTTGCGGCTAAACCAGCTACTCCAGCACCACAGGCAGCAGATCCAACGGCAGCAGCTCCAGGGACTCCAGCAGCCGCAACATCAGTCGATGCAGCTAAACAAGCTGGCGCAGATATGAACAAGGAACCAGCACCGGCACCAGCACCAGCAGTAAATAATGGTCCGTGGCCAGCAGGTAGTCCACAAGCCGATGCATATTCTAAAATGAGTCCAGAAGATCAGAAATTTTTTGCAAGTGGCGCTGATCCTACAGATCAATTTATTCTTGCTCGTGCTCCTAATGGTGGGAAACCTGCAGCAGCTCCTGCAACCGGTCAAGGCGCAAGCCCAGCACCCGCTGCCGGAGCAACTCAAGATATGGGAGATGGCAGTAAAATTACTACAGGTCCCAATGGACAAGTTGCAAGTACTGATAGCGACGGTAATCCGTATGTTGCAGGATCAAATCCAAACTTACCAAAAAATAAAATGGCTGCGCAAGGTATGGCTGCCGCATCAGCACCGCAAGCTGGCGGCAATGGTACATGGTCTGCTGAAAGTATTGGTGAAAGTACTACTTTCCAAAACGACGAATTAAATAGAATTGTTAGTTTAGTACAGTATCGTTAATCGAGTAACATAGTCACATTTAGAGCAAGATTCTTCTTGCTCTGCTAAATAAAAGCGTATACAATAACATGTATGCGCTTTTTGTTTAGAGGGTTCTAAGCAAATATAGGCAAAAAAGTAAGTAGTACAAAGGCTAACAATAGGAGAAATATTATGGCAACTTTGGCAGAAATTCGGGCAAAACTAAAATCTTCTGAATCAAAAGGTTCAGACAACAATAGAACAGGTGGTGATAATTCAATTTACCCATTCTGGAATCTCAAAGAAGGCGGCGAATCTACACTTAGATTCTTACCAGATGGTAACGCTGATAACACTTTTTTCTGGGTAGAACGTGCAATGATCAAATTGCCTTTCGCTGGAATCAAAGGTGAAAGTGAATCAAAACAAATTACAGTACAGGTACCATGCGTAGAAATGTATGGCGACACATGTCCTATTCTTTCAGAAGTACGTGGATGGTTTAAAGATCCAGCATTGGAAGATATGGGTCGTAAGTATTGGAAGAAACGTAGTTATATTTTCCAAGGATTCGTTGCAGAAGACGGCCTCCAAGAAAAAGATACTCCAGAAAATCCAATCCGTCGTTTCATTATCGGTCCACAGATTTTCCAATCAATTCGTGCGGCTTTGGTCGATCCAGAATTGGAAGATTTGCCAACTGACTATGTACACGGTTTAGACTATCGTATGAAGAAAACATCAAAAGGTGGTTATGCTGACTACTCAACATCAAGTTGGGCACGTCGTGAGCGTCCATTAAATGATGTAGAACAGGCTGCTGTTAAACAGTATGGCTTNTTTAACTTAAACGATTTCCTACCTAAGAAACCAGGTGAAGTAGAACTTAAGGTCATGAAGGAAATGTTTGAAGCTTCAGTTGATGGCGAACCATATGATATGGAACGTTGGGGTCAATATTTCAAACCAGCTGGTATGAGCCAAAATACAGGTGATCCTAATAAATCTGCCGCTCCTAAGGCAGCACCTGCTCCAGCAACATCATATGATGATGCAGAGGACGACACTCCAGTAGCCAAGGCAGCACCTGCAGCCAAAGCTGAAGTTAGTGAAGATGCACCTGCAGGCGGCGATAGTCGTGCGCAAGACATCTTGGCAATGATTCGCAATCGTCAGAAGTAATACACGGGTAAGGGACTTAGGTCCCTTACAATCATTTAGGAGAAACTCAAAATGAACGAACGAATTCGACAACTTGCCCTTGATGCTGGTATAGGATTTACCTTATGGGACGATAGTGGCAGAGAAATGATAGACAACTATACTCCTGAGGAAGATTTAGCCAAGTTCGCCGAGTTGATTGTAAAGGAATGTGCTCATGTTGCCCTAATGAGTAACGGAAACAATCTACACGTTTGCGAGTTGATTAAACAACATTTTGGAGTTGAATAATGAACTTGAAAGGCCCTAGAGCTGAAGCAATAGCTAAGGGTGAGCTTACTTATTTTACAGGTAAGCCTTGTAAGCACGGACATTTATCTCCTAGACAGACATCTAATAGTATTTGTATCCAATGCGGCAAAGAGATTTATATGCCAAAGGATAGAGAAAATTATAGATATAAAAATACATTCTACAGGCAATTTTTGACTAGAAAACAAGTCGCAATCCGTAATAATATTCCATTTACTATTGAATTTTCACAAATAGAACAGCCTACACATTGCCCTATATTAGGATCTGTGTTAAACTACGGTTGGAGTGGGGAAGGACGACGAGATAACAATAAAGCTACAATTGATAAAGTAATTCCAGAATTAGGGTATGTTCCTGGGAATGTTTATGTTATTAGTTGGAGAGCTAACAAATTAAAAAGCGACGTGTCTCTAGAAGAATTAGAAAAAATTATGAAATATATAAAGGAAAAAACAAATGGCAACTAAGGCTTTTGATCTAAGTAAATTTAGAAAGACCTTGACTAA
>JGI26470J50227_1000154_pt1 | contig 32024 bp, 50 predicted proteins | sample FreactTroBogLake_FD_50227 | JGI IMG/M metagenome (IMG submission 50227)
TCTCTTCTCTCTCTACATCATTGACTAATTCCACACTCTTACATTGAGGGGGCGTTGCCCCCTTGAACCCCCATCTAGGATTTAGTTGAACTTTCAACTATCTGACCCCCAGCTGGCGCCCTATCGGGGGCTATCCCACGCTCAATTTCAGCCCCCGACACGTCCATTGCGTAGTTTTGCAATTGTCAGCCTCAGTGTTACTATTGGCTCGTACGCACGCACCAACCGTTCGGTCTCGGTCAGAATCCCCAAGGGGCACCGATTCCAAACTCAGTAGTAGAAGTGACCCAGTACAACGTATCGCTAGTACCACTGGTGAATCGATTCGAATCATTATGAATCCCTAGGGAATTCTGAATCGACTGACAGAAAACTTTCGGATACGAAATTACATATCGAATTACTAATCCGTAAAACGTGAACGACTGTTTATCACCAAAGGTTGATAGCGAACGTTCTGCAATTGCAGTGTCAGTGATGACATGACATTCACGTTGATTAAATTCTAACGATGACGAAATTCATTGTGGACTCGTTACTGACCTTGCGAGTGAGACGGTGCGTACTAACAAACATCATGGACACGAATCAACGGACTGCTGGTGCACTCAGTGCAGACGGTAACCATTCCGCTCGATAGAACAGTGACGATGAATGAGTGGTGTTTATGCATTATGTGTTTTTGGTCGTTGCTAATCGACAAACAGTCTGCGAACTGTCATTGATTGGCAACGGTCATGAATACGTAATCCCTAACTACGTATTCTGTAATACCAAACATGACAAACACCTAGAGAATGGAAAATAATTCAATGCGACTATCAACCTTCGTCGATACTGATAACAACGTCGTAGCACGTGGCGTTATCAAACCCAACTTCATTGACCTACATCTTGCTGATGGCACTCGCTTCTACTCAACTCGTAGCGATGGCTATGCACTCGAATTCTTACAGTCACTCAATATCAATAAGGCGGTGCAGTCATGACACAACTCAATNNCATAACACTCACGAACAGGGAGCTTGAAATTGTGTGGCTCTCATTGCTCTGCGCTGGTAACGGCAGAATCCCCCACACCGTTGATTANGGTCAACGTGTCGAACTCATTGATGAAGCGCAAGTGACTGCACGTGAACTTGCAGTGACCATCAATAAATTAATCGCTGACAGTAACAAGGAGGNATAACATGTCAACAGCTCTCACTGGCAAGGTCGCTGGCTCACCAGCGTCGAATCAATATGGCGAGTACACCGTACAAGTGTGCTCGCCAAAGCAGGCGTCATTCATTCAGTCATTGCTCAACACTCGCAAGCACTCATTGCCTATCACTGACGCAACGACAGTAAATAAAAAGCATGCGTCGAGAATCATTGACGAATTGCTCAAGTGTCCAAAGCTCGTGCCCGACCTTGCAACATCAAAGCAGGTTGATTACATCAACGCTCTTATCACGACTCGACAAACGGCTCAGCTGTACGTCGAGTCATCATTGAAACGTCATGGTGTTACTGACATTGCACAGTTGTCACGTGACAATGCACGTTCATTGATTACAACACTCAAGATACTTCCATTCGTTGGCGTTGCTGTATCGGTCACTGAGGTCGGTGCGTATCGTCATGGTGAGACGTACTACTCAGTCCGCAAGTCAGGTCAGAGTGGCAAGTTGATTGCTTACGAATTCGACCCTGATACGAGAAGCTGGAACTTCGCACGAGGTGCCATCTATTCATTGCAACCATCGGAGCGCCTGACATTGTCAGAAGCTAAAAAATTCGGTGTGCAAACAGGTCAGTGCGTTCATTGCGGTCGCACTCTGACTGACCCGATATCCATCATGGCTGGTCTTGGCACAGTCTGTATCAANCGATACGCCTGAAAGAATCTAGGAGGGAAAACACATGTACGGAGCATTAATCGTCTCGCAAACTCATGGGGACACCGTTGTACGTCAAACCGTCATTGCGAATTGCAATGGCGTTGTCCATAAGTGGTGGCGATTCACCAATGGCAAACAAGGCAAACAGAATGCGTGGGTCACTGGTGCATTCGATATCAACGCCAGCAACGAACAGTTGATTGGCAAAGTTATCTCAACACCATTGACCATCAATGACATCGACGAAATCGAGAACAGTCCATTGCCACGTGTTCTCTTTCAGAAGTTGATTCGTCAGCATTCATTGCAAGAGCAAACAGTTGTCACCGAAGATATCGACGCACTCGTTCGATACATCGAGGACATTGCACAGGTTGACCCATCCGCACTCAAGACCTACTACATCGATAACAGAGGGAAAAAATCCATGGCAACACAAACACTGAACTCGGTCATCGAGGTCGCTTATCAGCCACCAGCGCCTGTTACAAGCAACGTTGCGCCAGTGGTCACTGTCAATAACGGTGAGAAGCGAATCTCATTCGTACCAACAGCAGAGCACGTCAGCAATTACATCGAGCGAACGATTGCTGGTGTCAAAGAACACCAGTGGTTCGACTTCGCATTGCAGAACAACCTCAACGTGCTTCTCTTCGGTGAGGCTGGTACTGGTAAGACATCGTCGGTCATGAACTTCGCCAAAGAGCGTGGTCTNTCGTTCTACTCACTTGCTGGCAATATCGCACTCGAGCCATCGCAGATATTCGGCAGTGACCGTCCACAACCTGACGGCACATTCAAGTGGGTCGACGGTGGTCTCACTGAAGTGGTACGCAATGGCGGTGTGCTGTTGCTCAACGAGTTGTCATTCGCACCAGCTCGTATCATGACGGTGCTCTTCTCGTTGCTCGATTATCGTCGCTCCATCACATTGATGGACAACGGCAACGAAGTCATTCATGCACATCCTGACTTGCTGATTGTCGCTGACATGAATCCAAGTTACCGAGGAACTTCGTTGCTCAACGAGGCACTCAAAGACCGATTCGAATTGAAGATTGCATACGAGTACGACAGTGCAATTGAGAAGCGAATCCTTACATCGTCAACACTGATTGACCTTGCTCGTGATATGCGAAAGACATCTCGTGGCATGGACTCAGCAGTGCCTACAAGCGATAACGGAATCGTATTCGAGACCCCGATATCAACTCGATTGCTCAAGACATTCGAGAAGGTTGCAAAGGGATTGAGCTACGACTTCGCTGTCTACAACTTCATCAATAACTTCGAACCCGAAGAACGTGGTGCAGTGAAGATACTTCTCGAGTCACTCGAGACCAACTTGAAGTCAGACCTTGGTCTGCAATTCGAATCCATTGACGTCGACGTTACGGAGACCGTATGACCTCATTCATCGATACCTTCCAGCAAGACCTACAGGAACGCCATCGCCAACGCCTAGAGCGCTTCTGTCAGGTCTTCGGACGTGTCAACGGTGTACTCGCACTTCGTCCTATCAAAGTGCGAGTTGAGAACTCAGAGTTGAATGCGCCTGCATATTCCAATGCGAATGAAGTCGTATTCAACTCTCGATTGATTGGCGAGCTGAAGACCGAGCGAGACCTTCTCGCTATCTACGGTCTCGACTTCCATGAGATTGGGCACGTGCTCTTCACACCACGTCATGGTTCACGTCTCGTTGATTACGTCGTGGACAACGGATACTGGTCAGCATTCAATGCACTTGAAGATTGCAGACTAGAACGATTGCTTACTGGTAAGTATCCATCGATTGCAAAGTGGCTAACAGCAACAGTCTCATTGCACTTGATTGAGAACTCAAAGTCATTCGACACGTCGTATCTCTTGCTACGTGGTCGCAGATATCTGCCAGCTGAATTGCGTGCCGAGTCTCGCAAGGCATACAAGAATCAAGATGACATTGCCGAACTATGCGACGTCGTTGATTCCTATCGTGACCTTGTCTTTCCACGTGATTACGAAGTCGCAGAAGACCTCATTGCTCGCTTCCACAAGCTGTTAGGTGGCAACGATTCACAAGGTCAAGACCAAGACCAAGAGCAAGGTCAGGGCGAGGGTCAGGGCAAGCGTGTTCGCATTACTATCAAAGACCCATTCGGTCATGGTGAGCGACCACACGAAGGCGTTGACTCAAGCACATCACGTCCACTGAATCAGAAGCAACAGGAGCGAGCACGTGACAATGCTCCTGACGCTGGTGATGACGAAGATATCAATGATGAAGATGACATTGATATTGATATTGATATCACGCTTGACTTCAGTGATTCAGATAATTCAGATGACGAAGAGTCATCAGAAGAATCAGATGATGATTCAGATATCGATGACGTTGATGATTCAGATATCGATGACGTTGATGATTCAGATGACGTCGATGATGAAGATGAATCAGATGATGGCGAATCATCCAATGGTCAGTCTGCTGGCAATGCAGAAGCTGACAAGACCGAGACATTGCTAAACAACATCATTGATGAACTTCTCAATAACGAGGAGGTCATTAAAGAGATTGACAATGTACTTCGTCAGGTCAGTGGCTTGCCATCACTATCAAGCAACGGTGCACAAGAGCCCGAGATTGCCCGATACAAAGAGCAACCAGCAGACAGCACGTCAGCTGGTGTTGCTCGTTCATTCGGACGTGAGCTCGAGCGATTGCGTGCCAGTGTTGACCCAGCTTGGGATAGGCACNTGTCCAGTGGCAAGCTCAATGCAAAGCGTGCAATGCGTGGTGATGACCATGATTCTATTTATGACCAATGGAATCAGGGACGCACTGACGCAACCGATATCGAATGCGTCATCATGCTTGACACCAGTGGCTCGATGGGNGGNGTACCTGCAACGCAGGCATANCGCTCCATGTANGCCATCAAGCGAGCACTCGACCGTATCAATGCCAGCACTACAGTGTTGACATTCTCAAGCTATGCACAGACGCTGTACTCAAAGCATGAGAAGGCAGGCACATTGATTCGTGACGCTGGTACAGGTGGAGGCACCGAACCAACTGACGCAATTGCTTATGCCACTCGAGTCTTCGCAGAGTCTGATAAGCCCACCAAGCTTCTGATTGCTATCACTGATGGCGTATGGAGCGGTGAAGAGCGGGCACACCGAGAAGCCATTACTCGCATGAAGCGAGCTGGTGTTCTCACATCACTGGCGTACATCACGCAACGTCAGGGCACGTTGCGTAAGGAGGCGCTCTACGGCTGTGAGATTGGGCAGGTCATTACTAATCCGTCTGACCTTGTCGGTCTCGCTCGCAACCTCGTGAAGACAGCGATTGCTCGCCAACTCACGAATGCATAAGTCACTCTCTAGGTGACACCGAGTGAGGCGTAGTTAGGGCTACGTCTCACTCACTAACTTTCAAAGTAATCAAAGGAGAGCAAGTGAAAGCACAGAACCTTCAAGCAGGCAANTACTACGTCGCTCTTGCACCATGGGGACGNAGTAAAAGCGCAGACCAAAGAGACCCATTCAAAGTCGAACGTGGCACATTCGTGTACAAGGTCGAGCTCGTATCCATGGCTCGATACAAGTACACCGTATGGAAGTCAGCGAATCCGCAGGACTCAAACTTCATACCAGCAGAATCGAGCGACCGTTCTATCGGTTACCTCATGCGTGCTCATGGAGTGAACAACGATGGCTCTGACCTGTACTGGCTATCTCGTACTCAAGACATTGTGGGCGAGTGGGACTTAATCTCAAAGCGCTGGGCAGAAGAGGACGCCATTCGTGAAGCGAAGGACGCAAAGGAGGCACANGCACGTGCCGAGCGTCAACGCAAGTATGACGAAGCTGACGCACTCAAGGTTCGTGTCAAAGATACATTGACGCAAACCATTGCAACGATTACCAATAAGCAACCACAGTACGTCGAGACCTACACTCGAAGCAGGACTGTCAATAACCAAGAGCTCGTTACGGCAACGATGGAGATTGACATCAAGACCTTGCAACGATTGGTCGAAGCGGTATTGGAAGCAAAGGACATGGTCGCATGAAGCTAACAACTCGAGGTTGGGTGGTGCTCGTCATCATCCCAGCCATCATTGCAACACTTCTCATTAGCTATTGGACACGTGACGTCTGCTGGGTTGGCAACGGCTATGGCTCGTGCTCCAAAATGATTGACAAACTACCCACCCAACCACAGCGCCATGAAACGGAGTTACTTCCATGAGCACAGCAACTAAGAGCAAGACAAAGGCACCACTCACACTCGAAGCGGTCATTGAACAGCTTGAGCTCTACAAGAGCACATGCAGAGAAGACCTCAAGCTAGAAGATGGTGCTGACTCTCCTTATTGGGAACTACGAGGAGAGCTTCACGCTATCCGCAAAGCGCTATCCCTACTGACCAAGTTGCAGACCGAGCAGAACAGGAGCAAAGCATGAGCCACACAACCGTTGCAGAACTCATTGAGAATCTGCAGAAGAACTACGAACCAACAGAACCGATTGCATACACCGTCTATTCAGTCGGTGACGTACTCGACCACCATCTAATCGGAGACCCGAAAGCTGGTGAGATTGTATGGAAAGAGATTGTCGAAAGTATCAGTGACTTCATTGAGGGAAGTCAGGAGTACATCAATGACCACATCACTGAACAACTAGAAGAATACGGCGCTGGTTTGGGCGGTCGTGTTCTGCGTTCTGATTCCGATAACACACTATGGTTAGGAGACAAGGCATGAGCACCGTAACATTCACAGAACTAACAGCAGAAGAGTGGAAGCAGAAGTACAAGCCAAAGGTCAACNACATTGACCCTAACGCCTCATTCTCTGATGAGAATGGTCAGGGCATTATGTACGAGACGTTCGGAGATGAACTACAGTACGTAGCTCAACACGACATCCACAACATATGGACGTACCTCGACGCTGACGGTACAACAGTCATTACCAATGGCTTCTCTTTTGTGAATCGTCTTGGATACTTCGTTACAGAAGTGCCATGGAATCCACAAGAGGAGATACAGATAACCATCAGTGTTGACGAATGTGCTGAATGTGAGAAGCCATTGGATGATTGCGATTGCTCTCATTGCTCTTGTCATTGCGATTGTGGGGAGTACTAATGCGTTGCACATCATGCGGAGCAAAGATTACCTACGAGTCTGAGCAAGACGGATACTGGTCATGCAGTGACTGTGGGACACCAACTACCAAGGAGGTTGACTAATGCCATTCAGCTTAGAAGAGCTACGAGACATGTACACAGCATGCATGGCTCTGTCTTGTGAAACGACAGAGCCAGCACGCAGTCGCTANCTTGCACTGGCTATCAAGATTGCAGACCATCCGATTATCAAAGGAGCCCAATAGCCATGGCGCAATACCAATTGACAGTCGAGTTTCAGACTGATGGAGAGCTAGGTGTTCACGACCTTATCTCCCTACATAACAAAGTAGATAAACACGTCAATAAGGTGGGGGCAGTCACTGAGCCTGTCTNCACATTACGAATAGGAGAATGACCAATGACAGATGGAATGTCAGCACAACAGCGTGAGCAATTCGGGTCATTGGTATTCGCCAATGAATTCTTGAAAACAGCACGTGGTGTCATGAATGAACAGACTCGCAAGGACTCACTACCTTCTGACGTCAGCAACGTACTGGCAAACGCCTATCTCGAAGAGATTATGGCGCAGTATGGTCTCGACCCTGAGGCTCTCGTATGGGGGCTGGTGCAGGTTATTGAGCTGATGGTGAAGTTTAGTGGCATACCACCCGAGGCATTACATGACGCTCTTGATTCATTCATTGCATGGATTAAAGAGAATCCAAAGGACTACTAATGGGAAACGAACTCATTCAGATAGTCAAAGCTCCATGTCAAAGCAAGTATGTCGACCCTGAATTATTCTTTCCCGATTCAACCGACNTAGAGACAACCCGCAAAGCTCAAGCACTATGCGCTCAATGCGAAACTCAGACAAAGACTGATTGTCTATCTTTTGCATTACGCAATAACGTGCAATACGGCATATGGGGCGGTCTTACNGAACTCGAACGCAAAGCTATCCAACGCCGATTAGAGAGGGAGAAGTATCGTGCGAATCAAGATAAANCAGGTGACAAAGTATGAGCGAGTGGCTAACTACTTCCGANATCGTAAAGATGACGGGTCTGAAATACGACACTCTCTATCAGTATCGAAAGCGTCGCACCCTTCCCGACCCCGACCACTANGTGGGTCGAACACCGTTGTGGAAGAAAGACGTCATAGAAGATTGGGAGGCGTCACGCAGAAAGCACAAAGCAACGACCATTAATCCATAATGCAAACATTTACATTAAGACCCTAAGTGTGTATTGCTTGGGGTCTTTTTGTATTTTGATTACCAACTAGTAAACTTCACACCATGAGAGGAGGCACACCATGGCATACGTTGTAAAGCGTGGAGATAGATTCACTGGCTATTATCGCAAGGGCAATAGACGCCTATCAGCTGGCACATGGGCTACCAAGGTAGAAGCCGAGTATCACGCAGTCAAAGCAGAAGNCAACGGCTCAGAGGGGCGCTCACGTATCACTATGAGCCTTGCCGATTACATCGAGTCGTGGCTACCAGTAGCACACGTCCTGCCTATCACGAAGAAAGGCTACGAGGCTGTTCTACGCACTCACGTGTTGCCACGCATAGGCAATAAGAAAGTTTCACAAGTAACACGTCGAGTCGTGCGTGACCTACTTGATGACCTCAAGCATGATGGCGTGGGCAGTGCAACGATTGCACAAGTCAAAGCGTCATTAGGTTCAGCACTAAGGCCATTGATTGAGACTGAAGAGCTAACGGCCAACCCAACACATGGGATTACCATTAAAAAGACTAATGCAGACTTTAGCAATGTGCTTGAGCCTGAGGAATTCAAACTTATTCTGGAGANGCTACCAGAACATGCACAGCTGTTCGCTAAGTTTCTTGTCATGTCTGGCACCAGATTCGGTGAAGCCACTGAGGTGCGTGTTAAAGACTTTAACTTTAAGAGTGGAGAAGTCTACATTCAACGGCGTGTCAGTGACTTAGGTGCAAAGCACAATAANGGNCANCGGTTTCTNGTAGTAGAAGCAACGAAATCAGGCTATAAGCGCAGTATTACGCTATCTAAAGCACTACTACAAGAGATAAAAGACTATGTCTCAGTAAACGAATTAAAAAAAGATAGCCTGCTGTTCTCAAGAACACTGGTGTTACCAGCAGGTAAACTAGAATCTTCACGTGGCACAAAGTCATCTCGACCATTCGAGAATGACGGAAAAACGTTCCAGCATGGGACTCTGTACGCCTANTCAACAGGCGGTTGCAGGTGTGATGACTGTAAGCAAGCGGTGCGTGAGTACCGTAGAAGTTACAGGCAAAGCAAAGGCATTCAACAGAGAACCAGCCATACCGATACGAGTCACTTGCCACGTGATGTATGGAGAAACGTATGGAACACAGCAATTGCCAAATCAGGAATTGATTGGAGCCCTAGGACGCACGACCTACGACATGCAAATGCAACAGCGTTGCTAAAGAACGGTGTTGACGTGCATGAAGTAAAGGAGCGTCTAGGTCATCAGTCAATTAAAACGACGGAAAGGTACTTACACCGTATCCGTCACCAGCAGTCAAAGGCAGGTGAGCTTGCTAATGACTTTTTGGAGTGATGCTATGAAAGCACTAAACAAAGCGAGATTGCTATTGGGAACTATCTCAATAAGCGGACTCATAATAGCGGTGGCTATTGGACTGGCTTCCCCAGCCATAGCACCCAGCAAGGCTGACGCACTAACGGCACGTTATGCCCCCTATCAGAACGCAACCTCTCTATCCGACAAGCAATTGGTCGGACTATTGGTGGCTGTGGGCTTCAGGGGACAGGCGTTGAAATATGCGTGGGCTGTTGCTAAAAAGGAATCACATGGAAACCCCCTCGATTACAACGGTAATCGCAAGACAGGGGACAACTCTTTCGGACTTTTCCAAATTAACATGCTGGGAAGCATGGGAGCCGATAGACGGAGTTACTACGATTTAGCGTCTAACGCTGAATTGCTGAATCCTGTGACAAATGCCCACGTCGCTTACTTGATGAGCAACGCAGGCAAAGATTGGAGTGCATGGAAGGGAACACATACGGCGGTAGTGCAGTACTGGCTAACGCAGTACCCTTACAAAGCGACTACAACTCAGGCGCATAAGCCAACGCACAAGGTCAAAGCAACAGTAAAAGCTGTAGCAAAGACCAAGGCAAAGCCAAAGCAGAAGCAGAAGCACTAACACGCAGAGTGCCCCTCTCGAAAGGGAGGGGTTACTCAAAGCAATAGGAGCAGGCACATGGAATACGACCCACACAAAGCACGCCAATGGGTTACTGATGAGCGTTATGACCATAAAAAAGAATTAGCAAAGAACATTCAAAAGATTAGCAAAGAACAACGAGAAGAGCTGTATTGGAAGCATCTCGCTACAGCAGGATTTAAGATGGATGATGAGGGCATAGCTCTAGTCTGCGAAAAATGTGATAATGAAATTAGCTCTCACCGTTGGAGCTCGTTGTATGCAGAAGAGTACTTCACGACGCTTCGGTACAGAGCCAAAGCATTACGTGAAGCACACATCTGCTTTAAACCAACTAAGGTAGTAAAGCGTTCAACTTATCAAGACGAAATCCCGACCAAGAATCATCGTCAGTTACCACTATCGGAGCCGTCTTATAACCCTTCTCCTCTATCAAAGAGAAAATCTCGGGTGAGTCCTGAATCATTTTCGAAACAAAAGCAATATCTTTAAGAGTTAAGAATCGCTTCGTATTCTCGCATTGCACACAATTGGTATTGCTGTAGATAGTTATCATTGATTGTCCTTGATGAGCTTTACTTCGCAAGCGTCAGTAGTGCAGTAAGCCTCACCAATAGCGTCAGAAGCCATACCAGCATAGACACCAGCAAAGTCAATGGGGAAGAGAGACGAACAAGCCTGCTCGTAATCTGCCTCAGTAATCTGTGTGTATGGCATCTGTGGGTAAACAGTGTTACCACTAGGTAGGAATGAGACAGTCTTCAATTGACCGTCGTACATATGCAAAGCAGTACCAATAGCATTCGACTCAGTCTCAGGGTCGAAAGAAATAGTGACAGAGACAGAGTTGTCTGACCAATAGCGTTGCGCTGTTGCAGCTAAAGCCATCTTCTCGTAGATAGAGACATCCTTCTCCGAACGAACAGCGTCGCTCTTTACAGGGAAGAAGACAACAGAAGTTGTATCAGGAGATTCGTTAGCTGGCTCTACACGATAGTTAGCCATCTTAAAGAGCGGAAGCATAGGGTCAGCACTACTAAAGCGAATGGCACGCAAGAAATACTTGCCACCAACAGTCCAGTGAACGCCAGGACTCTCTCCTGCGAGAATGGAGACGGTTCCCGATGGCTTAACGGTTGTCATCTTGATGGACTCACGGATACCAAGCCATTCAGAGTAAGACTTATCATAAGTTTTCACTACCTCATAGCCTCCATCCATCCAGTCACGCAAGACAGACCAGCCGTTGTTGTCTGCAAAGTTAGCGACGCCTGAGATAGAAGTACCAATGCGACGGTTGCGTTGCATGATGGCGTTGGTCTCTTGCCAGTGAGTAGGAAGCAACGTCACAGTCTTGGCATAGAGATATGCAAACTTTAAGGTTCTCTTAAAGTCTTCAATAGATTCATGGCGATTGAGATAGGTCTCAACCAAGGTGCAACATTCGTATGACTCAAGTGATTGCTCAGCACATGGGTTGTAACCAGCGATGCGCCAGTCCTTGTTGTTGATGGGGTCAGCAAGACGACCGTATTGGCGAGAGACATCCATCCAAATCACGCCTGGCTCACCATTGCGAGCAATACCGTCAAGAATAGGAGTCAAGTCCTGTCCTACAGATACCTCAACAGAATTGTTGGACATCCATCCGTAAGCACCACGTTGTGGATTGACATCATAGTTCTTCAGATTGAGAAAGTTCTCATCGTCCAAACGACCCATGAGAAGTTCGGCGGAGCGGCGCACATTGCCAGAGACAACGCAGACGCCAATCATATTGCCAATGTCTGCAATGTCGGTTCGGGTTAGCTTTTGCCCAGAACGGCCCGCAAACATCTCGTTAATGTGATTGTGAAGTTTCTCTAATGGCTCATGTCCTGCAGCTGTTCCTCCAAAGGTCTTAATCGGAGCTCCTGCTGGACGGATGACTGAGTAGTCAAAGATAGGCTTCTTCGTATCTGGCTTAAGGTAGGCATTGAGGAGGGAGGCTGTTGATTCCACCCAGCCTTCTCGTGTGTCAGGGATTTCATAGGTGTAAGTCTCTTGTGGGTCATAGATAGCAAAGTCCTTGTCTGCTCCCTTATCGTCAAAGCCCACACCCACTCCGAGCATGGAAGCCTCCATAAGGAAAGCGAATGGTTTAGCAGGGTCAGTCCTGGTCATAGAACCAGTAGAAACAAAAGCACAGTTTTGCAATGCGGCTGAATTTCGTTGTTCGTTGACAAGTGGTGTTCCCATTACCCATAGACCTCGACCAGGCGGTGTCCACTTCAACTCAAAGAGACGTTGGAAAGCCTCTTTAGCCGAAGCAGCTGCTTTGGCGTCTGACCATGGAAGTCGGTTGATTTTGGCGTGGTCTTTCTGCAGGGAGTACATGCCGTTAATGACTCGCTCGCATACCTCAGCCCACGTCTCCTTGGTGCCATCCTCCTTGAGGCGAGAATAGGTGCGAAGGAAAGTAATCTCTCCCACCGAGTTTCCAGCAGCATCTCGGTAGCCAAATGGTGGTTGCTTATCCTTGTATGAAGCGACGAAGTCATCTGCCAAGCGGAAAGAGAATAAAGCCATAGATAGCCACCATTTCTGTAATTGTGTAAATACCCCCCCATGGGGAGTCCCTTATTTTGCTCTAACGAAACCTATAATGCACTTGCTAATAAAACAAACTGAGAAAAAGAACCAGTGTTGCTAAACGATTCCCTTGCTCCCAGTTTCTGGAATAAATACCCCAGTACTTGCTAAAAGTATGTAATCCACCGCCTTACGAAGGCGAATTGGATTGTCATCAAAGAACCCTAAAGCTGCGTTGCACTTGCTACAAAGCAAGCCTCGAATCTCGTTCGTCTCGTAATTGTGGTCAACACACAATCGATACGGGGCGTCAGAAGAATCTCCATTGCAGATAGCACATGCAAAGTTTTGCATTTCTGCCAGCTCTAGAAACTGCTCCTTGGTTAAGCCATAAAGGTTTTTCTTTTGGGCGTAGCCAGCTTTTTCGTTCTTCTCACTGGTTTCAGTTTCAATGTAAATTGGCTCCCAATCGCTGGGATACGGTTTCATGCCCTTGCCCTCACTGTTGTCAGATTACTTGTCTTCGAGGTTTTGACTGATGATTCGAGTGACGCTCTCCTCTTTGAGAGCTTCTGGAAGCTCACGAAGCGCCTGAGCTCTGTCTCCGAAGATGGCTGAGAGCACTCCTCCTGATGACTGGCGCTCTGCTGTAATGCGAACGAACTCACGGTTCTCTTCCAATTCTTTGAGATTAGCGACGAGCTTAAAGAGCCTGTCAATTTCCTGAGAAACATTAGGGTCAGCATAGCCACCGTTCATTTCTTCAGCAAATCGCATAAAAGCCACTCTTTGACCCTGCATTTCAATCATTGCGGTCATCAAAGCCTTGAGTTGGTCTTTGGTTTTGACCTCGACTGGCAGGTTAAATGCACACATATTGTCGGGCTTGAACGCTGGGCAATTGCTGGCAACGAAGCAGGTGTTGCATTGGCGAAGCGATGACTGCTGAGTCTGAACGACTGGCACATCCTTGAGAACGTCTTTTCCACTATCGTCTGTTTCGACAATCGTCTTCATCTTGAAGCCGAAAACTGGGAGGTTTTGCATCTCATCAGGGTCTCTTTGGACTACCTCAGTGGGCGAAACTTTCCGTGTCTCAAGCTCACTGTTATCAGAAGGTACCCCCCCTAATTCCATCATTAGCCCCGTATACAGGTCATCGCTGTTGTCAGTTACTTTCTCAGCCTTGTCACCCTTACCACCATCGATAATGTGAAAGTTGGGGCTCTTCTTATCCATAGATTCCTCTAGTTTCTTGTATGACCAGACTGCAACCTTAGTCGCTTCCAGCGTGTCATCCTGCTTGAACTTATCAAAATCCAAGCCAGCCTTCTCCACTACAGCCTTGTAGCGAATGCGAGCTTGGTCTTTCATCTTCTTGGGATAGCGGACGATTCGCTGTCCATCCCACACGATAGTCTCGCCTCGTCTCATGGGCGATAGCCATGACAATGTGCTGGCAGTCGTAAATGGTACCTGTCGCAGGTTGTCGGGCTTGGCACATCCAAGAGCATGGTACTTGGTGCCGTACTGTCTCTCGTAGGCTCTGGTAAGGGCTGAGAGGTTCGTAAGAGCCTCTATCTCGTCATTGGGTATTGCGACGTTAGGATAAATACCCGAGAGATATTGGAGGTTGGGCAAGCCATATTCTTGGTGCCAAACGACCCAGAGCTTGGGGTCATGTTCATAAAAAGGTCTCTGTGCCTCGACCCATGATTGCCCTAATGTTAAAGAATCGAATTCCAAAAAGGCAGTGGCTCGGTCTGCATTGTTGGCGACAAACTCTTGATACTCGGCGGCAAAGTCGAGAAGCTCTTGTCTGGAAAGGCCCGCTTTATCGGCTTGTGATGCCCCAGACTCAATGATAACTTTTGTATTCTCATCGAAGTGCTCGCTGATGAGCCATAGTTTTGTTTTAGGCAATCCACGCTTCTTCAGTCCCCAAAAGTTGAGTCCCATCAACTCAACTTTTTGACCTTCTAGCAGGGTTCGGTTGCTGCCAACCTCAGTGCCTGAGAAGATAATCCTAGTCACCCCACTCACCCAACTCTGGGTCTGGCTTCTTGTAATCCAAGGTACGGGCAATGTTAACTCTTGTAACAGCCTCTTCTATATCCGACCATTTGCGAACCTTTGATGGAGCATCGGGGCGATTCTCTACCTTTGCATAGGAGGGATGAGAAACAAGGAGAGTGGGAACTTTTTGATGTTCGAAGACCCACGCACACATCGAGGGGTCTGCATCCACATAGAGCTCAACGGGGGCATGAGAGCGGGCTATTGTAAACTGTCTCTTACGAAGGTCTTCGCCTTCTAGGTTGTAGGAGAAGTCAATCAGGTCATCGTAGTTGATGACGCCATGGGAGAAGAGCCAGTGCTCCGCATCCTCTTTGGTGCGAGAGGTAACGATGGCAACTCGATTGCTGGAGTTGAGCGCATAGTAGAGAGCGACACCTGCTCTGATTGGTTCGCCTGTGTCGGAACTAAGTACGCCGTCTAATGATAGAAGTATGTTCACGTTATCCCTTTGCTCGGTAAGTCGCTGCTCTCCTGATTAGTGTCTCGGTTGTAGGTAATTCCATTCCGTAATTCTCTTGGGATTGCTGGTTCTTGTAGGCTGTCCAGTAATCGGACAACTGACGAAGCGCAGGAACTGTTCCCATCTTCTTTCCTGCTTGCCAACGGTAATTGTAAAAGTCTGCATAGCCTTGACCGCTTGTGTTGAAGGCATATCGACGGGCATGGTGGATGTCATCAAACAATGCAGACCCTTGCATAAGAGCAGACTCTAAACGAACTTCTGCATTACGACGTGAGGCATCGTTTTGAGCTCCGTGCAAATCAGTGAGGGCTTGTGAGTAACGCTTGATGATGTCCTGCGTCATCTTGTTGTCACGCTTGGCATGCTCATCCCATACAGCATTTCGAGTCGCTCCCTCATGTGATGGGAAGACAGTCCACTCGTTATGGGTCAAGTCGTAAGCAGCATAGGGGTTGATGCTACGTATATCGGTAGCGCCTGGATTGACATAGAAGGTAACCTCATAGCCATTCCAGTTGGCTGTATCTGGTTGTAGGTACTCTCTAAAGTCTTCATTGAGCATCTTGCTAATTTCAGTATCGCCCAAACCCATGAACTGGGGATGAGCTCTGCGGAACTGCAAATAATCAACACCAATAAGAACATCAAGGTCTCCAGGCTGACGGGCAGCTGACCATTGGTAAGAGACACCAGAGCCTGCAAGCCACACATGGCACCACAAATCAGGATGGCGATATGTCTCATTGAGAAAATCAAATAATAAAGTTAGCAAACCATTGCGAACCCAACCCTTGAGGGTTGTGCCAGAAAATAGCGTAGGGTCTAACTCGGGCTCAGGTGTGGAGAAATAAGAAGTAGCCGAACCCTCGATACTGACGGGTCCGACTACCTTATCCAAACCATCGGGGCGCATACCCCTAGTTTATGCGGTTATTCAGCCTTGCGGTCTGCTAAAGCCTGTGCAATGCGTGCCTTTGCTTCGTCTGTTTCATCTGCAGGGGTAATAGCTGCAACTACTCGGCGTGCAACACGGTCTGCAAGAATCTGAGCTTCCAAATCTTCCACAATATCCTTGCTTGATTGGAAGATATCCATGGTTGTTGCTACACGCTCAACAGTGAATTGCTTAAGTCCTGCTGGTGTAACGACAGTGGTGCTAAGGCTGCCATCTGGATTGATGATGACTACATAGGCAGCGTGGACAGTCAGTACTTCAGGTACTGCTGGTGCATCTGTTGTTTCTACAGGTGCGTCTGTCTCAGGTGCACCTGTTGCAGGAGCGTCTACGGGAGTTGTTTCGTCGGTCATGGTCTTCCTCCTAGGAGTTTCTGTTTACGTTGGTTGACGGCGATAGATACTGGACAGAAGTTACACAAGTATGTCTTTGGACCTGCTTCGTCTTGATAACGAGCCATGCCTTCTGCCTTGCGTTCTTTGACAGTATTAGGGATAAGTAGTTTACTCTTGTGTTGCCAATCATCGCAACCATCTTTGGGCTTGTTATGGCGCACATAGCAGGTCATGGCGTCTTCCATGAAGGTAGAGCGTGACTCATAAAACTTGTCATCGAGCTCATCTAAACCAGCAGAGCCTCCACCTTTAATCTGGCGGATAATCTCTTTCTTAGACTCAGGCTTTGCCCATGCTCGCAGGGGAAGAACGAACAACTTGCCCTTATGTGGTTCACCTGATGGGAATACATGCTGCTCACACGCAATAGCAAGGAGATGGTCTAACTCTGGCTCGCCATCGTAGGGTGGTAGTTCTTCAAGTGTTTGGCAGACAAGACAGAACAACAACCGAAACATCGGTTCATTGTCCATCTTCTTCTCGCCCAGAATTGGGACGTTTGACATGGGTGCTCCTTATAGTGCTAGGAGGTTAAAACTAGTTTCCCGTGTCCTTGTTCGTGACCTAAACGGTCAGTTCTTTTTAGTGAATATCCGCAACAAGACTTGCCTTTGCTGACGTTGGAGCGTGGATTCTTTTTAGACGCTTTGCCACACTTGCGAGCGTCGTTGCGAGCGCCTCTAGACATTCGTAGGCTTGATATTGGACGTTGGAACGCCAGTATCTACATGGTTGCGAGCTGCATCGTGCCCTTGGTCAAAGAGCGCACGTCGAACAACTCCCTGATGTTGGGAAGTTGTAGGCGAATAACGAGATGTGGAGACGTGCCATCCCTTATCTCCGTGCCATGCGATAGGAGTGTTGTACGACATGACGGTGTAGGAAGGATTTGACTGACGATACTCACGAAGTTCATCGTCAGACATTCGACCTACGCCACCCATACCTGCAACACCTGATAATGCAGATGCCTTAAATGGTTCTTTCTTTGCAATAGATTCGCCAGCAGTACGACGGGTTGCTTTCTTAGGGGCAGCCATCAGTAATCCTTTGGTGCTTTAGGGTTGCTGTCGTACTCAGGAAGTGCCCAGCCACCCATAGGTGACATGTGCTTTTTTAATTCTGAACCGTGTGGGCGACCAGAACGGTATCCTTTAGGACTTAACCAACGAACATCAGCACTGTGGGTATGGTTACCCTTTGCATCGTAAAAATTTACACGACGCTTTGGGTCATCACCACGGTCTGGAACGGCTGTTGGCATGACTATTCGCCTCGTTCGTAATTGTCTTTGTGCAATTTCATTGCTTGCTTTTTTGTATACCCGTAATACACCTTGCTAACGAGGTGCTTATCCCCCATGTGACTAATGCGGTATCCGCCAGTACGACCACCATGTTCAACTGTCATGTCAGAATACTTAACACGACGCTTAGGATTATCTCCACGGTCTGGGACTGTGTTAGCCATGATTACTTACCTGGATTCACTTTGTTGGGATATTCGGATGTTAAAAATCCATAACCATAGAAAGGATGAAGAGACTGGCGGTTGTTGATGGTTGCTTCGTCACCAAGACCAGGAATGAGCTCTGTATCTGGGCGAGCCTTGCGGTACTTGCCGTCTGTTGTTCCTTCGTCAAGTGACTTGTTCATGGAACGTGATGAGTTAACAGCCATTATGCCATCTTTCCTTTCATTCTAGACATTTTCTTTTGAGTTAAACAACTCAAGCAATGTCCTCGATTGTTCATAAATTCTACAGGGTTCATGATGACCCCACAGGTTGGACACGGTGCAGAACCGTTATACCGAATTGCATTCTCGGCAATTTGTCGAGCCTGCAAATCCAGTATCAATCCACCAGAACCGTCATCCATTAGATGCCTCCGAGGTCGTTACGGGCTGCTGCGGAGTATCCAGCAACGCCACCTGAATACCATGATACCCGTGGTTCTGTGTAATTACGGTCAATTGTGACAATATCTTCGATGCCAGGCTGTGAACGGTCTCCATATCCAAAACGGTCTGGGAAGAGACGAATCTGAGGAAGTGGAGGGCGAACCATCTGTTGCAAATCTGCTCCTGGAATGGTCATGACCATCAGAGCTTGTTGGGTAAGGCGCTCCATGTTGGTAGCCCATGGACCTGAGTAGGTGTATTGCTTTGCTACTTGGTCAGGCTGTACTGGTGCACGCCATGGTTTGGTGTAATCGTAATTGCCATCAAATGTTTGAGTCATTAATGACCGCCCCTATTGGCATAGAACGCTGTTGTTTTTGCTCGGTTCATTCCTGGCAATAATGCGGGTAGTGGAGTTGCTTTTGTTGCTTGGCTTAAATCAACGCTATAGTCAATCTTTCCATGCATGCCACCCATAGGAACAGACATTGTCTGTGCTTGCCCACCAACAAATCCTTGAGGAAAATCAGAGGTTCCCATGTTTTGGCTACCAAATTGCTGTGCAGATAATCCGTTCATCCTACGGCTCCTCTATGTGTTACCCATGTTGCTGCTTGTACTTTATGGGGAAGGTCAACGCCCAGTTGCTCTGTAGCGTTCTTATATGCGTGAACAAAATGCTTGTAGCGACCCAGTGCTCCTAAACCAAGGTTTGCATTAGGGTTATCTGACTTGCCACCAGCCCCTACAAATGGGCGACCCACGGCAACATCGTAAGCATGTCGGTCAATAGTTACTTCGTGTGAAGTGTCTGGATTAGCGATATTGTGAAAGAATGCTTTAACTTTATGACCACCCAATACTTCATCTGGGTGTTCGCCTTCGTGAATTCTTAAGGCTTTGCGGACGTTATCTTCGGTAGCGCCAGTGGTTCCCTTGCTGATGAGCTCATGTGACATGGCAATGTTGCGTGCCCATCCCGTCTGTGGGGATAGTGCTGCGATGATTCCAGCGCCTTTTACTGCATCGCCTTTACCGACCTTTAGCGCTTCTTCATGGGCTTTTCCGTACCACTCATGACCAGCACGAACCATTTCAGGAGATGCCTCACGGTACTTGGCTATCACATTCTTAATGTGCTCACCTAGTTGTGCTTGAGCTAAATTCTTATCCCAACGACCTTCGTGGTTAGCGCCAAACATGTTATGCCCACGCTGGTCTTAAGTATGCAAGCATTGCTTGGCGACGCTCGTTAATCTGACCTGGCTCTTCTGCCATGGTGTTTGCCTTACCGTCATTGACAAGGTGAGGTGCAGGAGTCAACTGAACCTGTGGTGCATTACGAACAGAACGGTAAACGGTGACGCCATTAGAGGTATCCAGTGTGGATGCCATCTGGCGTTGAATGCCCATCATAGGGTTGATGCTCTCAGGCCAAAAGTACATAGATGGCTCAATGCGCTCACCTTTATGTACACCACGTTGGTAGGACTTCTGGTTGACACGAGACTTGATGGAATCTAATAGGCGGTCATCACGACGTGAGCGGATTGTGCCAAGGTAACCATCGGGATATTCTGCAGAGGGAACACGTCCAACACCAATGCGAGACGCATCCATCTCGTCACGTGCTACAGGAGTTCCTGCACCACTTTGGTTGTTATATCCATAGAACCCGTTGCCACCCAGTGACTGCCAGTTCTGGGATGGCGACATATTGTTAGTGGCGCCAGCCATTACACACCTCTATTTCGACGGTTCTTTGCAATCGTCGCATAAACTTCGTTTATCGAGATTGGTCGAGTGCCCTTTTTTCCACGCTTACCCACGGTAGCTCCACGGCTAAGGTGTGCTTGGTCTGCAAATTCTTGTGAACTTAAACTTGGTTTGGGAGACATGCGCTCTGGAATGGATGTGGTAATTGAGGTACCTGTCCAGTCTTTACTCTTGTCAATTCCAGGAACGTTGCGGTCAAAAAATACTTCGCCACCTTCTGGACGCCACGCATCTGCGCCAAAAGACTTAGAATTTTTAGCACCTAAATCGTAACCAGCAATTTGCTTATTCTTTGTGCCTGCACGACGAGCATCATCTAAAGAAGGTTGCTTGCGACTAACGTCTTGAAATACTTTTCCACCCGATACCCATGCGCCGTGGTAATCGTGACCCGTAGCATGAACTTCATTTTGCTTGACAAATCGACGAGCCTCGTCACCTGTTAACGGTAGGTTGCTAATCTGTTCTTTGTTGGGATGGGACACCATAATTCCAGGACCTTGTGCAGCTTCAAAGGTTGAGAAGTTACGGCTTGCGCCACCTTGTTCGTTGACGTGCTGAGCAAATTGCTCATGGCTAATGGCATCAGTCATTTCGTCCCGCACCTTTATCTGAGGATGGAGTTTCAGGTTGTGGTGCGGAATCAAAATTGTATGTTGTGCCACGAGTTTTGGCTGAATACGCTAAAGGGCGTCCCTTACCGAGGTTTGAGTTACGCCATGCAGTAGCTTGGGCAGCAGAACCTGTGGTTGATGCACTAAGGGAGAGAGGAGTTTCTACTTCATTAGATTGAAACTGCACCTCTGAAAGGGCGCCGTCAGACATTTTAGTAGTTGTCTGTCATTCCAGCGTTGAAGTTAGGAGCTTGCTTACCTGCAACAGATGGCACAATCTTTGCGTTTGCCATTGTTGGTGCTGCTTCTGGTGATGTTCCTTTTGGGAAACCAGCCACGATGCGATAAGTAGCGCCTGCACGTTCAATGTTCTTACGATTAGCTTTTCCACCTGCTGTTGGGTCAGATGCTTGCTTGTTCTTCTTTGGCATCAGCTTGCCCTTTTCAGGCATAACTGGAGCTGCAGAGGTGGCAGCACTCATACCGACGTAACGGCGTGCGCTGTTTGCATGCTCTGCTGAGTTGATAATTTCTTCTGGTGTGGAAATGTTGCGTTCCATGTTTTTACCTGCTGCCTCTAGATGGGATGATGGCATGCCCATGCGACGACGCATTGCATGACCTAATGATGTCCAAGTTGCCATGGTTGACTCCTTACTCTAGGAACAAGGATACGTCTGAATTAGAACGTATGGATGCTAAATACAATTGCCGAGATTTCGCCATCACGAGACTCAATAGTGGTGAATCCTGGGATGTTATAGATACGCATTCCTCGTGGAGCAACGTATCCGCTGGCGATTGCCATGGCTTTGACTGCCTGGTTGACCGCTCCAGCACCTACGGCACGGAGCTTTACTTCGCCCTTGTCGTAGATAGCGTGGGCGATTGCGGAGGCAACGCTTTGGGGATTGGAGGAGGCGCTTACTCGAAGAAACGCTTCATCGGTAGGGATGATGTCTGGTGTTGTGCTCAATTGTTGGTCCTTTAAGTCGATGTAGTGTGCCGCTCCTGACTTAAAGGGTAAGGGTTACAACCGTGGTTGGTCTCGGTATTTGGGGTCTTTCATTTGTTCGACAATTGACTTCTCTACCGAATCGGTGGCAATCTGGGCAACCAACCGTGCAATACCATAGGAATCAGCAGCGTTATCGTCGCTGAACTCGATGCCCCATCGCTTGTAAATCTGCATCAGCATTTCTTGTTTTTTGGCTGTTCCTTTACCTGATGCGTATTTCTTCAATGTCATGGGAGGAACTTTTAAAGGGTATTTGCGATGGTCGGGGGCATCGTCTTGGTTGAACTGGTCGAAGATGGTGAGACGGACGACAGCGGACAGTTCACCCAACACGAGGGCAGAATGGCTTTGCAGAACGGTACCTTCTAAGCCAAGGTCATCGATAATCCAAAACTTGTCGCAGTAGTCTAAGGTGTCTCGTAACCATTGGCGAATATCTGACAGACGTTCAATGCCAAAGTATGGAGACTTGTATACCCACGTCAAGTAGTTAGTAGGCATGCTGTTGTCAATAACTGTTAAGGCAAAACCTGTTAATGACTGGTCAATACCAATAGATACGATTGCATCTTCGGGTATTGGATTTCCTTCAATAAGTTTAGTGGGCACGGGCAACCTCTAAACGACTACGCACTAATGCGTGAAAATCGTCTAAAGAGCCCTCATTCTTTAGAATTTGGTCAAACTTATAATCATCCAAATCACGTTCAGAAATATGGTCATTAACAGGACCAACTCCATCACGCTTGATGCGCCATACCTCTGTACCGTAATCGGAAAACTTCTTCAATAACTTGGCTTCATTCTGAAACCGCACATCTGTAAACACATAGTGCTGAGAAAAGTCTAAATCTCGCATTGTTTCTACAATCCAAAAGTTAGCACCAAAAACATTACGGCAACCAACTCCTAATGTTTGCAATAGCTCTCGAATGGGAGCATGCTGTTTAGCAGCATCCCATCCTTGTTCGTCAACTAACAACTGAACAGTGGTGTGCACGTCGTAACCTAAAACTACGTGTGGGTTCATCTCATAAAGAACTTCTCGAATTTTATCAGCAAACGCTTTGCGAACAAATCCGTATTCGTTTACAAGAATTTTGGCAACTTCATCTTTGCCAGAACCTGCATACCCTGACAGTCCAATAATCATTTATTGCGTCCTTTAACTAGTGTTTGAAGTTCGGGCAAATATAGATAGTCAATGTTTGATTCATGAATCGTTTTGAGAGCATCATTCAAAGTTTCAACAATTACGTCTCCTGCCAAATTAAAAGAAGTATTAAACAATATAGGAACTCCAGTAATACTTTCAAATTCTTGAATTAAATCGTAATATGCTGGATTTACATCTTTTTTTAATGTTTGTATTCTGCAAGTGTTATCGACATGAGTTATTGCGGGTATTTTAAAAACTTGGGTTGGAAGAACATCAACGGCATACATCATGTACGGAGACTCATCTAAACTATCTAAATCAAACCAATCACAAGCCTTCTCAAATAAAACTGTTCCAGCAAATGGACGAAACCATTCTCTGTTTTTTACGGAGTTAACGTGGTCCTTACCTTTTGGGTCTCTTGGGTCATAAAGAATACTTCGATTACCCAAAGCTCTTGGGCCCGATTCAGCTCCTCCTTGATAAATTGCTACAATATTTTGTTGAGACAACAAAAATGCAACATCTTGTGCTTTTACGTTTTCAACAATTTTTTCATTTTGTAAATCATCTATTGTGTAAGTGTACTTAGCTCCGTAATACAGGTGAGTTTGTGGAACAACTTCAGTGCTGTGTGTTTCTAAATAATACGCAAGTTTTGCGGCTCCCAAAGCATTTCCATAGTCAGCACACAATGGCTCAACATACAGCTTAACATCTTTAGGAAGGGCTTGACGAATCTTATAGTTAGCAACACAATTTAAAAACACACCGCCTGATAAACAAACATTTTTTTGATTAGTTTTGGCTAACATATTTAAGATGTAATCAATTAAAGCTTTTTCTAGGTCTTTTTGAAGCCTGTAAGCGTAGTTTGCTCGTGTTTGAAAATCATCGGGCAAAAAAACTCCCTCAAACCAAGGCAAAGTAAAGTCTATTTTACGAAATACAAATTCTTTATCCACAAAACCATCTTCGGTAAAAAAAGAAGGAACATTTGAGTCTTCTTTACCGTAAGAAGACATTCCCATTAGTTTTCCAGGTCCAGGGAGCTCTCCCAATCCATAATGCATTGCTAAACGTTCATACGTAGCGCCTTCTGTTTGGGTGTTATGAAACATAAGTTTTTCATTTAATTGAACTTTTTGAAAAGGGTAAAACTCCAATGTGTCATAGTGAAGTGCACCAAACTGTTCAACTATAGAAAATGTGGAAGGATAACTTGCAAGAAAAACAGACGAGTGCTCTCGGTGCTCCATGCCAACTAAGTTTCCCAAATTTGAGCCTAAACCATCTCTTACAATGCACAAAGCTTCTTTAAACCCTGAGTTATAAAATGCTGTAGCGGCGTGCACCTTATGGTGTTCGTTTGAAAAATCTATTACTTTTATTTTATTATTTTTAAAGCTTTTTCCTAATGACTGAATACACGCCTCGTAAATGGATAGTGAGGAAAATTTTTCTACTGAGTGTTCTATTGGGTCAACACCAGAAATAGCCAATATGTCTACATGATTAACATACTCTTTTACTTTATTGATTGATTGAAAAACAAATTCAGCATATTTTATGTTTGTTAAACGTTCTTCTTGAACAAATAGCAGCACTTTGTTACCGTCTAATAAAGCAACAGACCCATCGTGACCAGACCTATTAATTCCTAAAGTAATCATCCTATAAACACATATTTTCCTGTTAACCATTTATTACTGGCTATGGATGTTGTGGTGACTTGATGATTTAGTAAGAATGCTGACATGGCTGCTGTTGCGTTTGAGGTTCCTACCATGAACTTACGGGTGCCATCAGGTTGTGTCGTGTAATACCGACCATTCGTATAGTACGTAGTCTGTGCGTTGCCGTTGCTATAAGTTGCAATTGTTGGCTTTGCATTTGGGTCCCATGCTTTGCCTGTTGTTCCTGAGTCTGGGTTATCTGTAGCTCCTACAGAGATGACATTAGACAGACATGCTGGTGCAAAAATATCCGTGTAATTAAAGGTGTTACCTGTTGCAGCAACCACCTGTACTCCTCTGGAGACTAAAGTGTTGATGTCTTGCGCCATACCGTTAGGAACTGCACAACCCGTTGAGATGCGACCTTGAGATATGTTAACGACTTTAATGTTGTATTTAGCTTGGTTGACAATAATCCAATCAAGAGCAGACTTAACCGCATTCAAGGTATAAATCAAAGGCAACCCATTTGTAATTCCCACAATACGGATGGGAACTAACTTTGCTGTTGGGTTTATCTGGTTAATGATGGAATCCATTTCAGAACCATGGGTTAATGCCAAGTTAGTCGATGGCGCAATGTTCGAGGCTCCTACGCCGTCCATGGTTTGCTGACCATTTGGGCAATACGAAAATTCAACTACGCAATACTCACCTACGATATTGGGGAACAGCGCATTGGGTTGTCCTGAATCAATGACTGCAATCGATGGGGCTACATCTGCGTGTGCTGGAACTGCTGTGATAGCGCCTAGCGCTACTAATACTGCAACTATTACCCTCGTCATAGTGAGTATTTATCCTTTCGGTTAGAACGGAAATCGTTTGTTCGCCGTGTAATTTCTCGTGATACCAGTGAAATATCACGCTCAAAGTTGTTGGCTACAACCTCAAGCATCTTACGATAAGCATAGATGTTAAGCAGCTGTTCTTCCAAATCGACAATCTTGGGGTCAGAAGCAACCTGAGCTTTAATCAGGGTGACTCTTTCACCCTTAACCTTGTTGTTGTCTAGTGTTAAAAATAACTTTGACTCTAAAATATCTTTTGTTTTTTCAATGGACTTTTCGTCAATCTGGGCTGCGGAAAGCTGACCTGCAACAAAGTTAGACCATGCGGTGAGGCGTGTAAAAAGCTCGCTCAGTTCCTCGCTGTCAAGGACAGATATGTCTCGAGGCATCTTAGGCTGGTCTGATTGCTCAGGCCACATTGAGATGTTTTGCATTCCCATCTTTTCTACAGCTGACTTGGATACGGGCCCTAGATTTAACACTTAGTCTCCAATCAAATCGCATTGCTTGCAGCCACTTGAGTCAATGTTGCACTTTGGCAAGACCCCAGCTTCTACAGCCTTGACTACCTTTTCAGCTGCCATGAAGACTCGCTCAACAATGTCGTAATCGGCTTTGACTGTGAACTCTTTATATGACTGGTCAGCTTTGAGCTCGTAAATGAAAACTATCTCTTTAGGCGCCTTATCGCCAAACATGCGGCGAGATAACTCCAAGTACATCTGTCCCTGCAGTAAGTGGTTGCGGAATGGGCGCTTGATACGGTTAAACGCTTTGCTCAAATCCCCATCAGCGTCAGCCAGTAACTCTGGCGCTTCAAATCGAAACGTGCCAGAACCAATGGACTTAATCTCAATAAGGCAATCATCACCCAATCCCTTAATCCAGCCATCGGTGTGACCAGCAATTCGTAGGTTATTATCGACAAGAGTGACTTCCTTGTATTCCATGCGGGTATCTCCGCACTTTTCACATACGGTAGGGGAGATTCCTGTTACTGACTCACTGCAGTGCATGCACTGAAAACGTCCGTAAAGAACGCCCATTTCATGAAACCAATTTTGCCACTTATGGTGAATGGCATGACCTTCATCAAAGATAGACTGCAAACGAAGATTGGGCTTTTCTTTCTTAGACTCTCCACCCATCAAAAGATAGGCAGAATATCGGTGACAAAAATCTGGCTTAATAATCTCAGAAGGATGCAGAACGGTAGTGGAGCGGTCACCTAAAGGTCGACGCATCAGGTGGCGTTCAATATCTCCCATAAGGCGAGTCTCTGTCTTCTTAGCATCAAGAAAACGCTTCAAGTCTGACTTAACTACCATTTCATTCTCCCTTATTGAAGATGAACTCCTTGAGAGTCATCGACTTCTTGTACGTCTTCTTCCATTTGCGTACTAACGCATTTCTTTCTCGGTGGCTAAGTCCACCCCAAATACCGTGGGGCTCATCACGAGATACTGCATCCCACAAACACTCAGACCTTACAGGGCAATGGTTCTTTCCCGTCTCACCAAAACACATGGCTTTAGCTTGTGCAGCTAAAACTTTGTATTGCTCTTTGTCTCTTGGGGGATAGAAGATGAGAGTTGTCTCATCCTTTCCGCTGCAACGTGCGTCGTACCGCCATGAGTGCTCGGAATCATCCATTGGACTGTAGTTTCTCTCTCATTTCTAGGAAGTCATCTTCGGTTAACAATACATAATTTTTGTTGTTTAAGCTAATTCCCAACACGGGCATTCGACTATCAACAATTGCTTCTAAAACAATCTTTTCCAGTACTTCTGCTTTGAGACTAAAAGACTTCTTGCCTGTCCACTTGTGCTCAATCAATAAATCGTCTGACCTGACATCACCTTTGCGAGACCAAAAGGCGCCAGAGGCTGCATTGACTGAGCCTCCGACGACCTTTGCTAATCTCTTTTCATGTTTTTGAGACTGCTTCTGACCCTCACTCTTCAACGGTCAGCTTGCCTTCTTCATATGCGTCAATAATGCGGGGAACAAGATAAAACAATGCCTCACGCCAAAAACACACAGGACATCCGCAAAACGGTTCTCCTGATAGCGTTTCGCCAATCTCGTCTTCTGTGCCATCAAAGACTGCTTCCAGCAACATGTCGGTGTATTCCTCAACACCTTTTTCTAACGCTTGTGCCCATTCTGGGTCATGAACAACTGGCTTCTTGCTATTCGGCGTCATCGGTATCTCCTGACATAGGTAGGTCTGAGGTTTGGAATACAGCTGTTTGTAGTTGGTCTTTGAGGTCAACCTCTTCACGGATGCTGGCTATGACAGGCTCAATGCCTTGCCACTTGCGGTCTCCGTAGTAATACCATCCGCCTTTTCGAGTGATGATATCTTTAATAACTGCAAGAGAAGCAACTTCTTTTGCAAAGTCAAACTCTCCTGGGGCACACTCTCCACCCTCTGCAAAGTAGAAGTCAAAATAAGCGACACGTTGTGGTGGCGCACTTTTATTCTTGAGTGTTTTGACTTTGATGCGTTGTCCCACTCGTACTTTGTTGTTACCTGAGCCAACTTCAATCCATTCATCTCGACGTACTTCACATCGAGTAAAAAATGCGTAATTCTTACCTTCTCCACCTGGCGTTGTGCGAGGGTCTCCATGCATGACTCCAATCTTCATACGGTACTGGTTGATAATGAGGCCAAGAACGGGGCGTTCATCCTCAACCAGTGACCGCTTCATTGCGGTGCCAACAACACGGAAGAATTTGTTGGTAAGGAGAGCGCCTCGACCAACTGTTGCTTCAGACATGTCCTTTTCCATCTCAGGGGCAGGAGATAGAGCTGGCAGGGAGTCAATAACAATTGCGTCAACAGCCTTTGATTCTGCAAACTGAATGACTGCTTGGTATGCCTCTTCCATAATAGATGTTTCAATAACAATGACTCGGTCAGTGTCTACGCCACACATTTCTGCGTACTCAGGAACCCATTGTTCTGCAGCAACCCATACGGTGGTGTGCTCTGGGTTTTTTGCTTGATTTGCAGCAATGGTCTTAAGAGCCAAAGCTGTTTTACCGTGTGAGGGCTCTCCTATAAGCTCATTCCACTGATTGCCAGGAAACCCACCACCCAACACATAGTCCAAAGTAGTTGACCCTGAAGTAATGCGAGGAATAAGGTCACTACGGATAGCAGAAGCCAAAACCACCACATTGTCGCCAAACTTCTTGTTAAGTTGCGCCATAACTTTTTTGGCTTCATCATTCACTTTCTTCCTCCAATGTAATGAACTTGCAATTAAATGTAGGAATTTCTACAAAGAAATCGCCGTTCATCTCTGATGTATTTTTTTGTACTGTCCTGCCTTTTACAAAATCATAGCCTTCTACGATAAGTCCGTGAGTTCGCTCATGGTTGAGCATAACAAACCATACGTATTTGCTTTTTTTTGCAAACTTCTTTTTACGAGCAGGAAAGTGAACTTCTCCAAATGGAAACCGTTTTCCTACCCAGTTGTGCTTTACCTCTACCTCAACTTCATAACGAATACCATCTTTATCCGCCAAAATATCAATGCCGTATTGGTCGGGGTTGACTTCTGCTTCAAATCCTTTTTTAGTCATCCATTCAATGACTTGATGCTTGGCATCATCGTTATCTGCATACAGTGTTGTATCAAAGGGCTTTATCATTGCTTAGTTCCATCAGGGTTATAGCCTGCTGGCATTGGATTCCATCCACTTTGCACATCGTTACCGATAGCTTGTCGTGCCGAGCCTTCAACCTTGGCACCTGTTAGTGCTCCATGAGTACTCCCCGATTGCATGTTGGGGTATCCGCAGTCGTAGCATCGCCATGTTTCTACTAAGCCACCAGGACCTTGAATCTTTCCAATAGACATGTAGTTGTTTCCGTAGCATTCAGGACATGGCGTCGTTTGACTGACGCTTTGCGCTTTTGTTGCGGGCGCCTGTGGTTGTGGCGCTACATACGGTGTCATGGGCTGTTGGGATGGTGGAGTGGGTAAGTTAGCGGGACGTGCCACAGGTTGTTGTGGCGTTGTTCCTAACTGTTTTGCCCACCAGTCTGCGCTACTCATAGTTTTTGTCCTTAATCTTTCTTTTTTGACTGTACTGTTTAGCTCCAGGAAACTTTGTTGCCATAATTAAATCTAAGTTGTTTTGTACACTGCGGTCTTCAGCAGTTGCGTCCCTAACATCAAAAGAGTGTTTTTCTCTTTTAAAAGGTATGTAAGCGACAAAAGGGTCTCCACGATTTATTGTGATTAATTTGTTGCTGGAAAAAATCAGTACTTGTTGGTTAATTTCATGATGAATATCTGTATCAATAATTCCTGGCAAAACTGTAAAATCTTCATTAAAGTTGTAAAACAAAGGTAATTGCAAAACCGAATATCCTGGCTTTGTTACAACTCTCCAAGGACATAGTGCTTTAAAAATAAACTGCCCTTGTTTTCCCTCTACTGTAGGGTTTGCGTGGTTTAAAAATTGATTATTAGCATGAGTACTCCACCCAAACTGAGAACCAGCAACTTCCCATTGAAAGCTGTATTCATTGTCGTATTTTAATAAAGTGTCTGTCCACATAGGAAGAATAAATCCTTGTGAAAAATAATCTGGAAAAGAAGGACAATTTCGTACATTACCAGCGTTGTGTTTTTGAAAATCTTGTGTAGGGCGTTCTACTGCTAAATTTTTCCACCAATCAGGAACAAAGTGTTTGGCTGGCCTTGGTTGTGCGTCTGGAATTGATGAAAGACCATCTACCATAGAAATAAAAGAAATGATAGGTTCTTTTTGTTTTTTAAACACTACTTTGCTTCTCCCCACTTATCAACAATCTTCACATCTGCAATAAGAGGAACAGTAATTTCTGGAAGTTTGATTCCTTCCATAGATTCCCGAATGGCTTCGGCTGTCTCTTCTGCGAGGTCTTCACGGGCTACAGTAACCAATTCATCGTGCACAGTCAAAAGGACATTCACATTTGGCTCATCCACAAAACAGGAATGGGCACGAACAATGGCGAGTTTCATCAAATCTGCTGCAGAACCCTGAATTACGGTATTAAAAGCCTGTCGTTCTGCTCGAGAGTAGAGTCCTTTATCTTGGCTTTTGAGCTCTGGAATGTAGCGACGGCGTCCAAACAAAGTCTCAACGTAGGGCACAGGCGACTTGCTTAGTGCCTGACGAATGGTGCGACCTCGATACTTTTGGATATCGTTAAATCTCTCATTGAAGTCGTTAAGAAGATTTTTGGCTTCGGTTAACGTCAGCCCAAGTTGCTGAGCAATCTTGTCAGGACCAACGCCATACGACATGGCAAGAACCAATACCTTACCTGCTTTGCGGTTTAACCCAACCGTGTCGCCAATCGTGGTGTAAATGTCTCCACCAGTCAGGTAGTTGTTCATCATAATTGGGTCACGAGAAAATGACGCAAGAATGCGTGGCTCAATCTGTGAGTAGTCAGCTACTACTAGCTTGTAACCTTTGGGCGCAATAAACAGATTACGAATCAACTTACCGTAATCACCTGATGAAGGAATGTTCTGCAGGTTGGGCTCGCTACTGGAAAAGCGACCAGTCTCTGCACCGTGTGGCTTGAAGTTGGTGTGCACTTTACCGTCAATGAGAAGGCTCTTCTTCTCAACAGTTTTCTCTTTGCCCATAGTGGTGTGCGTGATTTCTCCGCCAAGGTAAGGCATGACATACGTTGTCATCAACTTGTTCAAGTCTTGGTACTCAATAAGCGCATCAACTAGTTCATCTTTTCCTTTGTAGAAAATGAGGGCATCTGCAGACACGGAGTAGTGCTGTGGACCCATATCTTGTCCCATGGATAGCGCTTCACGTCCCTTGGGAGTAAGTGCAACTTTAATTTTGAGATTGGGCTTGATGCCACGACCCTCTGGCTTAGGGCTAAATAATATCTTTTGCTTTTCCTGAACCGAGTTCATGGAGAATGGGCGGCCTACAAGCTTCCATGCGGTGGCTTTGGTGGCGTCGATATCCTTTTCCAAACGCTCACGAAGCTTTTCCATTTCAACAACATCGATAGTTGCGCCTGCCAACTCCATATCGCACAATGCCAAAATGACATCCATCTCCAAGTTCCAGACACGCTTAAGACTGCCCTGCAACTTAGGGTCTAGTGCCTTGTAGAGCTGCCATGTGGCTTCTGCGTCTAATCCTGAGTACTTAGCCACATCTGAAAAGGAATGAACCTCAACCATGGCGCCTACGCCTTTAACAACGGTCAATCCCAGTTCTCTCTTGGCACAATCTGCCAAGCCAAGGAAACCACGGTTGCGGTTGTTGATAAT
>JGI26470J50227_1000155_pt1 | contig 32008 bp, 15 predicted proteins | sample FreactTroBogLake_FD_50227 | JGI IMG/M metagenome (IMG submission 50227)
GAGAAATTTAAATGTCAGAACTATTAAACGGACGTTGGGCAGAAACTAAGGAAGCCCTATTAGAAGGCTTACAAGGCACAAAAAAATCAGTAATGGGCGTAACACTAGAAAATACTCGCAAGTATTTGATGGAAAGTCCAACAGCTGGTGCCACTTCTGCTGGTAACGTTGCAACACTAAATCGCGTGATTCTTCCAGTAATCCGCCGCGTTATGCCTACCGTTATTGCTAACGAGTTAGTAGGTGTACAACCAATGACTGGTCCAGTTGGCCAAATCCACACATTACGTGTGCGTTATGCTGACAGTTCATCAGGCGCTGGTGTATTAGCTGGTGAAGAGGCATTAAGCCCATACAAGATTGCTAGTTCATACTCTGGTAACCAAGTTTCAGATCCTGCTAAAGCAGCTTCAACAGCTACTTTAGAAGGTCAAGCTGGTAACCGTATGTCTATTCAAATCTTGAAACAGACAGTTGAAGCTAAGACACGTAAATTGTCAGCTCGCTGGACATTTGAAGCTGCTCAAGACGCTCAAGCTCAACAAGGTATCGACGTTGAAGCTGAAGTTATGGCTGCTTTAGCACAAGAAATTACTGCTGAAATCGATCAAGAAATTATTGCAAGTCTAACAAGTCTAGCTGGTACAGCTACACAAACTTATGACCAAGCAGCAGTTTCAGGTACAGCAACATTCGTTGGTGATGAGCATGCTGCTTTAGCTGTTCAAATCAACCGTGTTAGTAACTTGATCGCTCAACGTACACGTCGTGGTGCTGGTAACTACGCTGTTGTAAGCCCATTTGCATTGACAATTTTGCAATCAGCTACAACTAGTGCATTTGCTCGTACAACAGAAGGCACATTCGAAGCACCTACAAACACTAAGTTTGTTGGTACATTGAACAATGCAATGAAAGTGTATGTAAACAGCTATGCATATGACACAGCCCCAATCCTAATCGGATACAAAGGCGGTTCAGAGTCTGATGCTCCTGCATTCTATTGCCCATACATTCCATTGATGAGCAGTGGTGTTGTATTGGATCCATCAACATTCGAACCAGTCGTATCATTTATGACACGTTATGGATATGTCGAGCTCAGTAATACTGCATCATCTCTAGGTAATGCAGCTGACTACTTAGGTCTAGTAGCAATCAATAGCGGTAACGTTAAATTTAGTTAATCAATTATTTGATTTAATTATATTAAACAAAGTAAAAACCCACTTCGGTGGGTTTTTTCTTGACTGTGTTCCGGTAACTATGTTATGTTTGTTAACTCTAGATAAATAAAATATGAACAAATATACAAAATGGTACGAGGCAATTGTCAATAATGCCAAACACCGCTGTTTAGAAAATTATACAGAACGGCATCATATAGTTCCTGAAAGTTTAGGCGGTCTTGATACACCTGATAATCTAGTTGATCTTACAGCTAGAGAACACTTTATATGCCATTGGTTACTGATTAAGATTTATTCAGAAGGCGAAGCCCATTGGAAGATGCTGAATGCCTTGCGCATAATGCGAGCTGAAAACTCTAATCAGAAACGATATAAAACAAAGATTACTTCAAGAGTATATGCCAATTTAAAAGAGGAATACGCTAAGTTGCACAGCGAAAGATTTTCTGGAGAACAAAATGGATTCTATGGAAAGCATCACTCAGAAGAAGCAAAGCTACGAATAAGCAATGCAAACAAAGGTAGAATACAACCACTTGACGAAAAAGAAAAACAACAAAAAGCTCAAATAGGACGTAAGCGAGCTCCATTTAGCGCAGAATGGATTGCAAATATAAAAGAAGCTAGGCAAGGCGAACGTAATGGAATGTACGGTAAAACGCATTCAGAAGAAACCCGTGCAAAACAAAGTGCCCGGGCCCAAGGTAGAAAACAAAGTCCAGAAACTATTGCTAAAAAAGCAGAGGCGCAACGCGGTCTTGTTCGACCTAAACAGCTCTGCCCTCACTGCAATACTTTAATTGCTGTCAATGTGTATCCTCGCTGGCACGGCTCAAACTGTAAACAGTTAAATACATTATGACAACAGCTTTCTTTCCACCTACCTCAATAGATACTGTACCAGAGTATAACGCTATAACTGATCAATGGTCGATTCCATGGAACTGGAATCCATATCAAATAAATTCAAACGCTACTGCAATAACCACACGTCCACTGTATACAATTAGTGGTTTATGGATGGAAAAGTTTCTCAGCAATACTGATCAATTGTGGTGCACAGGATTTAATATTCCAAACAATGGCCAAACTTTGGCAGGCATTGAAGTTGAATTAAATGTACAACGTGCTGCCCGTATTGAAGATTTAGTAATACAACTGACCCTAGGCGGTAACATAATTGGTGATAACCATGCTAGTACAGTAAATCCTGTGCAAAGCGACATGTACACAGGTGACTATACAACACCGTTAAATCCAGTCGGCGACTATAACGTCTACGGCAGTCCAACTGATTTATGGGCAACTACACTGACTGCTGAACAAGTGGCAGATCCTACATTTGGTGTTGCAATCAGCTTTAAAAGCAATCAAATATACCCACATAGTGATTTAGCCTATGTAAGCCAAGTAGGTATAAGAATCACCTACGCATAAATACATAGTACGATCCACATGGGGTGGATTTTATGCGGAAATCCAACCGCGTACAGCCTAGAACGCTGTTTTTCACTAAGGAGAAAACAAAATGGGACGTCCTTTAAACAAAAAATATTTTGGCGGTCGTAATGCCGGTATCACCGGTGGTTACAATCGTTCAGTAGATTCAACATCTGGATTAGCCGGTACTAGCGTAAATGCCGCTGGCGTTACAGTTACAACTGTAGGTTCATATACAACAGCATTTCCAGCATTAACATTTGCCGCGCCAACAGGCGGTGAAGGTATTACAACCGCAACAGCAACTGGTACATTTGTTGGTAAAGTGATTTCTGCAACAGTTAGCGGAACTCAATCTGGCACATACCACGTAGGAGACTTGTTAACATTTACCACTGCTTATGGTACAGCTACAGCTTATGTTGCTACATTATCTGGTAGCAATGTTGCTACAGTTAATTTTACAGGCACAGGCGCAAGTGCTGGATCATTTACAGGCGGGTCAACTGGCGGACAAGCTACTACATTAACTACAACTCAAGGATCAACAGGTGCTGGAGTATTATTAACAGTTACATATGGTATGTTAAGTGCTACAATTACTAACAGCGGTGCTGGATACGCTCCATCACAAGCTCCAGTAGCCATTACAGCTTCATCAGGTTCAGCGGCAGCTACAATTACTTTAGAAGCAGAAGTAACAAGTGGTTACAGCTCAACTAGTGACTATCCAAGTATTGTTGCCTATGCTATTACAACAGGAACAACAAGTCGTCGTTATAGCGATATTGTCAAGCAAGAAGGCTCGCGCAGTTTCAGAGTTGTTAATACAGACAGCAAGACATATCCAGGTACTTTCTGTAAATTAATAACAGCAACTCCAACAGTAGCTGGCACAATGGCTATTAATGCTACTGACTCAGATGGTAACACATATTGGGTTGAAAAGCTCAGCAACCGTAAAGCAACTATTGTTTCCGGTGGCGTTGGCACTCCAGGAACACAATTTACAGCACCTACACAGGTGCCTTGGACATTTGGTTCAGCAGTGGCAAACGTTTCAGTTAAGATCGATAACATCTAATAGTTAATAGGAGCCCTTCGGGGCTCCATTAACCCTACAGGATACAGAATGTCAAAAATTGTAAAAGTTAGCAACGGTGACTACAGTATACAAGTACAGACTGGTGGTAATATCATTCTTGATACTACAGGTACTGCTATTGGAAGAAATTTTAGCGGGTCATATGGTACTGTAACAGTTTGGGGTAATCTTGATGTTAAAGGTAACACTACACAAATTGAAACAACTAATACTACAGTTACTGATAATATTTTTGAGATTAATACTGGATTAACCACTAACGGTATTCCATCTAGTTTAAATTATCAAGGCGGTTGGCAAATTGATCGAGGAACAGCATCAGCTGCTCAGATCTTATTTGATGAAAGTGTCAAGCATTATGATTCAACCAGCGTTCTGTCAAATCCAAATATTGGCGGAACCTACATATTAAGAACAGCTGACGGTGTATTAAATGCTGTTCAACTTAGAACTATTACAACAGATACCACAGGCGATTTAGCCTTTGATCTACAAGGCGGTGCAGCTCGTCTTGCCATTGTCAACGCTGGGGGCAAAGTTGGCGTTAGTGGGTATACGCTAACCGCAGGCGCAATTAGCTATGCTGGAACACCCGGAACTGATTTACAACCTTGGCATGTGCCCAATGCACAATGGAATTATGGTTATGTATTTTCAACATTAACTCCTGCAGGCTTTGGAGCATCAAACGGTCTAGCTCTAGTCAGTGAAATAAACTATCCCCTAACTGGCACAGCATATGCCAGTGTGCTAACAACTGGTTCATCGGGCGCAACAGGCAGCATACAATTTAATGTTAATTCAGGAATAGTAGGATATTATTCATACGTAACGGGAGTAACATCTGGTCCAGTTACAGCATCAGGTACTGGTAGTTTAACAGTAAACAACGTAAGAATTTATGGTAATACTATTACTGATATTAATGCCAGTTACAATCTAACATTAACAGCTAATAGTGGAGAAGTTGAAGTTAATGCTGTATTAGATCTAGACAATCAAGCGACGCCAAGCTATGCAGCAGGCAAAACAAAATTATATTCCAGCGCCGCAGTTGGCCCAGGAAGAACAGGAGTGTATGTTACAAATTCAACAGTACAAACTCCAGATGAATTAATAAGTAGAAACAGAGCAGTACTGCTAAGTATTTTACTCTAAGGAAAGATTATGGCATTGTCAAACACAGTAGTTGGTCCAACAACAACAACATTATATACCAGCACAGTCTCTGGTTCGCAAATTGGTAATGCAATTACCTGCATGATTATTTGTAATACAGGCGCAGCCAGTACCAATTTAACCGTATATGCAGTACCAAGTGGTGGCTCAGCAGGAGCTGGCACAACAATAATTTCAGCACTGCCAATTCCAGCAGGCGAAACAGTTAGTTTAGATCAAGAAAAATTAGTATTAGGTTCAGGTGATGTTATTAGTGGATTTAGCAGTAATACATCAACCGCAGCATTAACATTTACAATTAGTACACTACCAGTATAATGAGATATTTAAAACGTCAAAATTTAAATCGCAGAGTTGCTAACGATACAACCTTGTATTCCGATGTGGCCAATGCCAACGTCTATATTGCTCCTACCGGTAACGGTAGTGTGGTAATACCAGTTGGTAATACAGCAGCTCGCCCAAGTAGTCCTACCAATGGTATGCTGCGTTATAATACTGACATTGCCACTAACGGCGAAGTTGAAATTTATCAAAATGGTAAATGGCGCAGCCTAAGATTTAAAGAAGCCACACAGATTATACAACAGAATCTAGGTGCAGGCGATGGAGTAACTACTGTATTTGGACCATTAAATGCAACATACTATAATCCTTCAAATATTTCAAGTGACGTTACTTCGTTTGGTGGACAAAATATTTTAGTAATCGTAGAAAATGTTATTCAATTATCGTCTACAAATTATAATGTAGTACAAAATCCTAGTATTGCCGGCGAAACATATATTGGATCTCTTAGTGTAGCTGCTGGCACCGGATCGGCAATATTGTATTTTAACACAAGTTTAAATATAACTACAGCAAGTTGGACTGGTAATGTTGCTACGGTTACAGTATCAAATACTGTTTCTTCACAACCAGGATTTGCAATCGGCGCAACAATAACAGTTGCAGGTATTGCATCGTCTGGACAAACTCCTAGTGCGTTTAACGGAGTATTTACAGTTACCGGATCAACAGCAACTACAGTTACTTACGCATTAACAACTAATCCAGGAACTTATCAAAATGGAGGATCGGTTACTGCAAGCGGTAGTACTCCAGCTGTATTTCCAGCTGTACCTCTTACTGGTGCAACTGTTAGCGGATCTAATATCTATAGTGGAGCACTTCTTACCGGTGTTGCAATAACTGATCCAAATACTGGAGCATTGATTAGTATTTCTATGAATCATGCTCCTACTGGTTCTATACCTGTGAATACAGCTATCACTATTGCTGAATCAACACAATCAGGATCTGGATATTATCTTTCATTTACTAGCGCAGTACCATACGGAAAAACAGTTACGGCGTTATTAGGTTTTGACCAATAACTGACTAGGAGTACAACATGGGGCGAGAACTAGGTAGAATCAGCGGCCCGTTACTAGCAGATAATCTCAAACGTAACGGATCTAATCTCGCATTTGACAATAAAGTTTTATTTCTTGATGTTGTTAATAATCGTGTAGGATTTAATACAGCAACACCGGTAAATGATCTTTATACCCCAACGGCAATAGATACTGTTAATCTGCTAGTTGATACTGCTGCGGATATCGGTAATTTTATTATCAGTGGACATACAATACAGCATGTTCTTAATAATCCTATAACAATTAGTCCTAATCAAGCAATAAACCCTAGTATTGTTACTCCTGGTCTAAGTACTGATAATTTAGATCTTAGAACAAATACATTTTCAACTAATACTACAAATAGTGATATTAATATTACTGCTAACGGTAGTGGCAAGATAAACTTTGCCAACGGCGGTGGGAATGTTCAGGTAACAGTTAATGGTAATCTGCATGCGACCGGTAATATTACCTGGGATGGTAATATAACATTTGGTAATGCTCCAACAGATACAGTTACATTCGTAGCAGAAGTTGCTAGCGATATTAAACCTAGTGCTAACAATGTTGATAATTTAGGTTCAGACCCAACAACGGGCGGAAACGCCTGGGCAAATCTATATGTTAATAGTACTGTTACTGCATCAATAACATTTCCTGATTTTACCATATCAGGAAATACAATAGCAGGCACTATTACTAATGGTACTGTAAATTACACAGGATTTACCGGTAATGTTAACACCGAATACTTGCAATTTACCGGTAATACTATTACAAATATTTGGCCGAGTCCCAGTAATAATGCTCAAAGCAGTATTGTTTTTACACCTAATGGCACAGGAACTACTCTTGTAAATTCTGCAACATCTATACAATTACCAGTAAATGATAACAGTTTTAGAACTTTAACAGCCAACGGCGAAGTAAGATTTAACGATATTAATCTTAATATTGAAGGCTATAGTAATACCGGATATGTAAACTTTTTTAATCTTTATAGTCAGAACTATAATACATATGTTACCGGAGAGTTAACTACCGGATCGGCAGATAATATACTAAGATTTGCAGTAAACGGTACAGTATATGCTACTATAGATTCATCAAAATTATACACTAATTCTTTAACTAGCGGAAATATTAATCTTACTGATAATTCATTTAGCAATACAACCGGTGGAGATATTAATATTTCCGCTACAGGTACGGGAAAAATTAAACTTAACGGTACTGCATTTGATGTGGGTAGTAGCGGAAAAATAATTAATACATCTAATGGGGCATTTACATTAGGCAGTACGGGTTACGGGCATGTTAAATTTGCAGGTACAGGTGCTGTTGCACTACCTTACGGAGACAATTCTAACTATACTCCTAGTCCGCAATCAGGACAAACTAGATTTAATACTGATTTAAATCACAGCGAAATATATAACGGAACCCAATGGGTACCGGTTGGTGGAACAGCAGCGGTGCTTACTACTAATCAAGTTGTAGATGAAATGTGGCGCTGGGACATAATCCTAGGGTAATCAAGCCCAAAAAATTAAAACAGCTAAATACTATTACTGTAAGAGTTGACCAAACTTTTACGATATTCTACTGTGGTAAACCAGCAAAGAGCCTGAAAAGGATGCAGACGTAAGTCTAAATTTGGTTAACCGTGAAACACGGGGTATACGGGAGCATTAATGGCTGTTGGTCGCATTTCAGGTCCGCTCTTAAAGGATAATCTGCTTCGTAACGGAGTAAATTTAGCCTTCGAGACGAACCTTCTCTACTTAGATGTTGTTAACAGTCGTGTTGGCATAAACACTGCTACACCTACTAACGATCTTAGCGTTAACGGCACTACCCGTACTACCAATTTATACGCAAGTAATTCAGCACAGCTAGGTCTTATTACCTTTTCAGGTAGTACTGTTTCTAGTAATAATTCAACAATTAGTTTTGCACCAAGCGGTCCAAATGCAACAGTATATCAAGGAACGGCACTTGTTGGAAATCTTAGCTTAACTGGAAATACCCTTAGTTCAACAAATTCTAACGGTGATATATTTTTTACAGCTAATGGCTCAGGCGGCATTAATTTAAACAATAGTGTACTAGTAACTGGTAACTTACATGCAACTGGCGATATCACAGCAGATGGAAATATTACACTCGGTAATGCTCCTACTGATACTATCACTTTTGATGCAGAAGTTGCCAGTAGTATTCTTCCTAGCGCCAATAATACTTACAATTTAGGTAGTCCTAGTTTACAATGGGCAACAGTATATGCTAATAATATTGCCAGCACATCTAGTACATTTGGCAATGTAAGTATTAGTGGCAATACTATTACTACAACTACCGGCAATTTAAATCTCACAGCCAACGGTAGCGGCAGCGTACAAATTGAAAATATTGCTGTTAATAACAATGTTATTTCTAGTGTCGGCACAAATGCCAACATTGTGCTACAACCACAGGGAACAGGTAGTGTAATAGTTAACGGCACAAGTTTCATAGTACCGGTAGGAACAACTACACAACGTCCTAGCTCAGCCAGCAACGGTATGATCCGTTATAATACAGATCTTTCAAGATATGAAGGATATACCGGATCCAGTGGAATCTGGGCAATATTAGGAGGTGTTAGCAGTATTGACGGACTAACTCGAATTACTCCAGAAAATACACCCGGAGCAGGTGATAATGTTATTAGATTCTACGCTAATAATACTCTAACAGCGTATCTTGACAGCTCTAAATTATTTGTAAATGACTTTCAAACAAACAGTTTAGACATAAGTAATAATACAATTAGTGCATTGTCGGCAAATACAGACATTAATTTTACTACAACAGGTTCAGGCGGTGTTGTATTTGGTAACTTAAAATTTACTACAAATACAATAACAAATATATCTGCTAATGCAGTTACACAGTTTGTTGAAACTGGTTCTGGATATGTAAATATTCCAGGAACCTATGGTGTAGTAATACCAGTTGGTAGTCTTACTACTCGTCCGCCGATATTGTACACAGAGACTGGTATGATTAGATTCAATACCGATCTTCAGTATGTAGAAGTTTATAATGGATCTGCCTGGACTAATATTGCTGGTGCTAGCACAGGAGTTACATCAGCAACAGCACAAGATATTGGCGTAGAAACCGCACTAGCATTGGGATAATAAATGACAACAGTATTTAAAAATTACTTAGCAGCATCAGTAGGAACACAATTAACAGTGACTGTAGTTGCAGCATCTACTCCAACTTCGGGTTCTGTAACACTAACATTTGCTGATCAAGGAACCGCTCCATTTACTGTAGGACAAAAAATTACAATAACCGGAATCACAGTAAGCGGATATAACGGAACATATGCAGTTACTGGTTGTACATCAACAACGGTAACCTATACAAACTCGACAACTGGTGCTGCTACGGGCGGTACAATCTCGCCTTGTATGATAACATCAAATGCTTCAGCTACTACAACAGTTATTGGATTGAGCTTAACCAATGTGACTCCTAGTATTGTTCAAGCAAGTGTGCAATTACAAGACACAGTAGCTGGAACAGCAGCATATTTTGTACAAAATATTACTATGCCACCTAACACTAGTGTTAGACTAGTTAACGGTGGAGAAAGATTAGTAGTAGGCCCATCAACAAATATTTTATTATGGAGCAATCTTGCTAGTAGCCTTGATGTTGTAATGAGTTGGGTTGAGATAAGTTAAGGATAATAATATGACATACTATGTTGGTAATGAATATAATTTAAATGATCTTTTAGGTGAGGGTAACCCTAGATTTTTATACGGACTGGCAAGACAAGACGGCGGAACAAATGATGGCACTCTTTATTTTTACAAAATTGATCAACTATCTAGTGCAGCAACATTAGCATTAAATGTTCCCGGTTCTAGTGCAAATAATTTTGAAAATTTTGAATACGGAATTGATTTTTTTGATGGAAGATTAGCAACAGATCATAGTCGTCCATATCCTAATTTAGTTTTTGATCAATATCGATGGGATAATAAAAATTGTTATTATTATATTGATAGTACAGGGGAATTAGTAGTTCGAATCAACCAAGCATACACATATACCGCGTTACAAACAGTTTCAGCGATCTAATAGGAAAAACATAACATGGCAGCAGAATTTAAAATTGGTAGATTACGTTATAATTGGCAAGGAGTATGGACTCCTGGCAATACATATGCTCGCGACGACGTAGTACAAAATGATGGCCGTGCATATGTATGTTTAGTTCCTGGGGTAGCCAGCACAAATTTCTATACTGACTATTATGCTACATTCCCAGTCTGGCAACAAATGACAGATGGAAAATCATGGACAGGTGCATGGTTGCCTTCAACTGTTTATGGAATTGGCGATACTGTATTATTTGGAGGAAAAGCATATTACTGTTCAACAAATCATACTAGCGGATCATTGTTTGAAACTGATGCTGGCAAGTGGACAGAGTACACTGAATTTGCCAACTGGCACCCGGTGTGGGCTACTAACACAGAATACGGTGTCAACGATGTTGTTCGTTGGGGCGGAATTGTTTATAAATGTATAGCCAATCACGTATCAGCAGCATCAAATAATTTAGGACTTGAAGCGAATCAAGCATCTTGGACTGTATTTTATTCTGGAATCAATTATCAAGGAGCGTGGCAAGCCAATTATCGATATAAGCTAAATGATCTAGTCAAAGTCGACGGCGATATTTATAGATGTACAACGTATAATACTGATGCTACATTTACACCAGCAAACTGGACTATGTGGTTACCTGGACAAATGTTCGACCTAGTATGGTCGTCAGGTACAACATATCAAATTGGTGATGCAGTTGTCTACGGAAGTGATGCTTATCTAAGCAAGACTGCTAATAATCTTAATAATAACCCTGCAACTGATTCTACAAATTGGGGATTATTTAACGTTGGATATAGCATTCAGGGTGCCTGGAACTCAGGAACTTCTTATGCTCCTGGTAATCTAGTAAGACGCCATGGTATGTTATACGAAGCAGTGGCTAATAGTAGTGGTCAAGATCCTAGTTTATCCACAGTTACTACAACATATACAGCTTCAGGTAGTAGTGGAACAACTCTAGTAGTAGCCAGTACCACAGGAATAGTTCCTGGCATGTACGTTAGCAGTGTTGGTTTTACTCTAGGTCAAGTAGTGTCATCCGTTACTAATAATACAACATTAGTGCTAGATCGCGCACCGGACGGTACACTAACCGACGGTCAAAATATTAATTTTTCAGGTGTAAATTCTGCATACTGGACTGTATTAGTCACAGGAAAACAATGGACACATTTATGGGCAACTAATACATCATATGTAGTTGGCGATATTGTTGTTTGGAAAAACGGTACTTTTTATTGTTTAGCAGATCATCTTTCTGTTACAGGCAATTATCCCGGTAATACTTTATATATCGCAGGAACCCAAATTTGGGGACTACTTGTAGCACATAATCAACCTAATGCGTTGACTACGCTTGGAGATTTAGAAACATTTACAACCGGCCCCGGATACGCAACTATTCCTATTGGTACTCAGAGTTACAATTTACGTACAGCAACCCAAGTAACTTCAGTTTCTACATCTACTTTGAATTTAGGTGTAATCACGACTACGACCACAACTACATCATTAACTGTTCCTAATTGGCAACAGATTAATGTTATTCCGGCTGTTTATTATGTTGATACATACAACGGTATTGACAGAGCCGACTACGGCGTTACATGGGATCAACCATTTAAAACAATTAGTTACGCTTGTAATTTTATCGGCCAAGGTGCATATTTTCCAAATGCAACTGCAAGTTTAATAGCCAATAAAGGCTGGATGATTACAGAAATGTATCAATGGATGCTGTATCAAATGAGTAATAGTATTGCGCCATTTAGTCCAGATTCTTTATGGGATCCGTTTTATACTCAACGCGATGCAGGATATGTTATTGATGCAATTATTTATGATATGCAACGCGGCGGTAATAGTCAAACAGTAGCAGCGACTCTTCGTTGGTTTTATTATGGAAGCCAAACAGTATTAGCTAATAGTTTAATTGAAGCTGCTATTGCTTATTTTCCACCACCGTTAACATATTTGTTAAGTTTAATGCAATCAGTTGTATCAAATACTGCTCCAGTAGCTAGTTATCAAACATTAAATGGAATCAGCGGCGCAAGTTATGTAAATCAAACAATTACTGGACTTAGTGCAGAAATCGGAACAGCTACAGAAATTTCTAGTCTAATGGCCATTCCAATTACTGCACTAACAAATCAAAATACGTATGCTGTTCCTTCTTCAAACTCAGGACTAACTGCAATTCTTAACGTAAAGACAGGTACTTATAATGAGAAATTGCCAATTATTGTACCTGAAAATTTATCAATAGTTGGTGACGAATTACGTAGTGTTACGGTCCAGCCAGCAACTAGTATTTCTGTTTATTGTACGCAGACTGCGGCACCTAATACTATTACGCTTACTTCAACTACGGGGTTAACCGATGGAATGCCATTACAATTTATTAGTCCATTTATTAACAATGCATCAACAACGTTTGGAAATGTAACATCTGGGCAAACTTATTATGTAGTAGGTAGTTCGATATCAGGAAATACTTTGCAACTGAACGACGGACCAACATTTACATTTACAGGCACAATCGTTAATGCAAGTAATATAATTTCAAATGTAAGTAAAATTAGTAATTTAGTAGTCGGAATGACAATTACAGGGAACGGAATTCAACCAGGCACCACTGTAACTGCATTTTCTCAAGCAATTAGCGGAATTGCTACAATTACTATGTCACAGACTGCTACAATATCTGTAATCGGTGCATCGTTTACTGCAAGCGGAAACTTAGTAACAGTCACAAACGGCACAGGAAACATGTTAGTATATGCGGGTGATTGTTTGAAAAATATGTGGCTAATGCGCAATGGTACAACTATGCGTAACCTTTCAAACTTTGGATTATTAGGCACATTAACTGCAACTAATACATACGGAACAGCTCGACCAACCGGCGGCGCCTACACAAGTTTAGATCCAGGAAATGGTCCCGATGACACATCAGTGTGGATCATACGTCGTAGTCCTTATGTTCAAAACGTTACCAACTTTGGTACAGGATGTGCCGGAGCTAAGGTTGACGGTACATTACACAACGGTGGGACAAAGGCGATGTTGCACAATGACTATACACAGGTATTAAGTGATGGTATCGGTGTATGGATTACAGGGCCTGGTGCAATTTCTGAGTGCGTATCAGTATTCTCATACTATAATTACATTGGTCATTTTGCTGAAAATGGCGGACGCATTCGTTCAACTAACGGTAATAGTTCTTATGGAACATTTGGTGTTGTATCTGAAGGATATGATATTACCGAAGTGCCTGTTGCTGGAACAATTTTTAATCAAAGCCAACAGGTGCAAGCTAGTGTTTCTCAAGCGTTTGGAACAACAGATCAAATATTAAAATTAAATTATAGCAACGCAGGTAGTGCATACTACTTACCGGCAACTAATATGTTACAATATAGTAACAATTTTACTGCCGGTGCATGGACTAATGATGGTAATATATCATTTATTAAGAATGAAACAGCACCGACCGGCTACACTGAAGGATGGTTGCTTACTGGTTCAGGCAATACTGCTGGTACTGGGTATATTCAACAAACAGTCAACATAAATCCAGCAGGATATACATATTCTGGATTAACTGGATCAACACAAAACGGTGCTCCAGGTAACGGCGCAAAATTTAATGTTACAGTTACTAGTACTGCATACGTTATTACAGTTGATCCAGCAAATCCAGGAATGTTGTATCAGGTAGGTAATACTATTGTAATTAAGGGGTCAGTACTTGGCGGCCAAGACGGATCAAACGATCTTACTGTTACTGTAGCTACATTAACTGGAACAGGCATTTTAACTCTTAACACACCAACTGGAACAGTGCCAACTGGTAGTAATCAAACTTATACACTTAGTGTGTATATATATGCAGGTACATCACCTACTGTAGATTTACAAGCAATCTTTACATCCGGGTCAACAACAATTACCAGTGGTATTAGTTACAATGTATCGAGTAATGTTGTAACACCATATTCAGGACAAAATTTATCAAATAGTACTAATGGTGGACAAAAACCAGCGTATTACGGTGCTCAAAAAACTTTAGTTGCTGGCTGGTACAGAGTATGGATGGCAGTTAACGATATTACTGGAACATATAATACTGTGCAATTTAAATTGTTCCCACAAGGTGCTAACTCTCCAGCCTCAGGAACATATTCAGTATTTTATGGCGCACAATTAGAGTTATCTGGAACAAGTCCTCCGCCAGATTTTTATCTTGAAACTACTACTGGCATGTATACTGCCTACGCAAATTTTGAAATTAACGGAGCAGGTACTAGTGCATTACTATCTGGCGACGAGGTTAGAAGCCAGTCAATATTTAATGCTAGAATTACTACAGACACTAACGGTATTACCGGCGGTTCGGGTTATGCTACAAGTCAAAATACTGCACAATTTGGAAATAGCTATAGTATTCAATTAGCCCAATCAGATCCAGGTTTATACAATTATCTAAACATGAGAATTGTTATTAATTCAGGTACTGGTGCAGGCCAATATGGTTATATTGCATATTATAATTCAAGTGCAGTAACTGATGCTAACGGCATTCTTAGTAAAACAGCACTAGTATTATCAGAAGAAGTTGATTCATTGAGCGTTGTGCAATCAACATACAGTTCGACCGCGGCAAATAATTTATTAACTATTGCATCTGGAACCGACATAAGCAAAATATATGTTAATATGCCTGTACAGTTCGTTCCAACATATTATATTGCCACTGTTGCTAGTTCATCAACTGGTACAATATTAGCAATAGCAACACAAGGCGGCACAGTAAATCAAATAACTGTAAACAATGCCGAGGATCTTGCACTAAACCAAGCAATTGTTTTTAGTGGTTCTGGATTTAACATCACTGCGGGCTATACATACTATATTGTATTTGTTGATTATACTAATAATCTAATACAGATTTCAGCAGAGCTATACGGACAACCAATACAACTATCAAATGTGTTAAGCGGCTCAAGCATGACTATTATATATCCTAATTATTCAGGATATCTAGCAGCATCTACAACTAATATGAAACCAAATATTCCAGTTCAGTTTACTGGTTATGCAATCGGTGGAGTTACTTTGGGTACTACATATTATGTACAAGATATTATAGATAGCAATAATTTCACAATTTCATCATCAGTACAGACATTAACTGTATCAGCAACTACCGCTGGAACTGGAATAGGCTATACATCTGCAGGGTTAGGAACCGTATCAGCATCTACATCAAGTTTAATTCCGTTAAATCCAGTTGTGTTTAGTGCAACTATATTTGATAGTGCAATTACTTCTGGCCAAACATATTACATTTCTAATATTGTCGATGCAAGTACTTTCACACTATCAACAAATATTACTCGATTGACAGTGACTGCTACAACATTTGGTAGCAACCTAATAACATTATCATCAGTAAGCAATTTAATTACAGGCAATCCGATTATATTTTACGGTATTCCTTCTGGACAAACGCAGGGTAATTTAGTATCGGAGCATGTGTATTATATTCAAACAATTAATGCTGTAACAAAACAAATCACAGTGACAGATAGTGATAAAGTTAATACATTTGTTTTAACAACAACTGGCGGCGCAGTAGGCGGACAGTGTTTTGCTAGAACATGTGATTCAACTGGTGCATTATATGTAGGCGGCGGCAGCCCAGCAGGTGGAACTTCTATGACTATTACTACTACCGGAACTAAACTTGTAGTTTCAAATAGTATTGGTGCTACTAGTACTATGAATGCTACTTTTTCAAATACATTATTTGGTGGCTTAAATTCTTACACTATATATTACATTACAGCTATTAATCCAGGAACAAATCCAACAGTTTCAGTAAGTACTACACTTGCAGGAACCCCGGTAACATTATCTAATGCACTTGGAAATATGCAAATGGCAGCAAGTGGGTGGGATAATATTAATCCAGGAACTCCGTCTGCCGTAGGTTTAGATACAACCAGTGTATACTATATTGAACCTAGAACTGTATTTTCTGATCCACCAAACAGTCAAGTAGTTGGTAGTGTTTCAACTCCACTAGCAGTTGGCAATAGTTGGAAACAAATTGCCTATGGTAATAATTATTTCTTAGCAATACCAACTACTGGAGCTACAGGAGCTCAATCATCAGATGGGGTAGCTTGGACATCTGTAGCATTACCAACAACGGTATCTTCGTGGACAAGCATTGCTTTTGGTAATTTTTATTGGATAGCACTTGGAACAACCGGTGCTAGTACAAGTGTTGCAGCATACTCTAATTCAAACGGCGCTGGCTGGCGCACAGCAAGTCTACCAAGCAATACAACATGGAGCAGTATTGTATATGGAAACGGTATTTTTGTAGCAATTGCAACAGGCACAACTAGCGCAGCATATACAACTAATTTTGGTCGTACATGGAATGCAAGCGCGACTGGTTTACTTGCAACTAAAACATGGGTTGGCTTAAGTTATGGAACTGGTATATTCTTAGCAATTGCCAGTGACGGTACTGGTGCATGGAGCCTTGACGGTAATTCCTGGCAAGCAACAACATTACCGCAAAGCACAGCATTAGTAAGCGGCATTAATATTACCGGCAGTCAAGGAACATTTACTTGTACAACAACAACTAGTCAATTGGTTATTGGACAGACTGTAGTAATTAGCGGTACGAACGGCGGAAGCGGTTCAGTAACAAACGGTACTTACTATATTATTGCTACTAATGGTTCGACAACCTTTACATTAGGAGCAACACCCGGCGCAGGTACTGGCATCTCAACAACCGCAGGAACCCCAAATAGTCTAACATTCCTATTGGGTGCAGCAGCATATAGTGCGTTAGCTTGGGGTAATAATAGATTTGTTGCTATGCAATCGGGAACTGGTTTATATTCTGCATATAGCTTTAATGGAAAAGTTTGGTATCAAACATTAGCATATACATCGGCAACTGCAATAACATACGGTCAGGGAACATTTGTTGCAGTTAATTCGAGTAGCACTACTGCATACAAATCAAGAGGCGGCCTATACTGGACAACTCGTACTTTACAATACGGTAGTATAAATTGTATCGGTTTTGGTTATAATACTAACAACATTGGAGTATTCCCAACATTAGCAAGTACAGGTTCGTCAGCTGGCAACGCAAGTGCAATTTCTGAAGGTATACGAGCACAAGGTAGAACAACAGTTACGTCTAGTGTAATTACAGCAGTTAATTTATGGGAAACTGGATCAAATTATTCCTCAACCCCAACAGTATCATTCCAAGACCTTAATGTGTCAGTACAAGCATTAGTATCACCTAGAACAAGCAATGGCACATTATCTAATCCAACGTTTGTTAGTAGAGGAAGTGGATATAATACAACCTCTACAGTAGTTACAATTACAGGCAACGGTTATGCTGACACATACCAAACTGGATATACTTTAATTATTAATAACTTAGCGTTATTGCCATTAGTTGGTAGTAACTTGTCTATTGCTGGTAACAGTCAAGTTTATAAAGTAACTAGTGCCGTGGCAGTTTACGGAACACAAGCACCGTTTATTGAAGCAAACGTACAGATATCACCGACTATGTCAACAGCACTGAGCCCTGCAAATGGCACAGTTGTTAGCCTACGTCAGCTGTATAGCCAATGCCGATTAACAAACCACGATTTCTTATCAATCGGCGTTGGTAATTACACTAATACAAATTATCCAAATGTTAACGAACTGAATGCGCTCCCACAAAACGAAGCAGTTGAAACTCATCAGGGACACGTATTTTATACAAGTACCGATGAAAATGGTAATTTCTTAGTAGGCGGATTATTTGGAGTACAACAAGCAACAGGTACGGTTACTTTAAGTGCAACGCAGTTTGGTCTACAAGGATTAAGTCAGTTAAGTTTAGGCGGAATTGCAGTTGGGGGCTCAAGTGTTGTAGTTACACAATTTAGTACCGATCCAACATTTGTTGCAAACTCAGATGCAGTTATTCCAACTCAACGTTCAATTAAATCTTACTTAACAGGACGATTGAGTCAAGGTGGTGCAAATACTTTCACTGGACAGCTTATTGCAGGAACAGTTGAAATTGGTGGGGCTATTTATATTAAGTCATCGGTACCAAATGGTGCTGCAGGCTCAGTTATTAAAATGTCAAGCAAAGTTATGATTGCTGGAAAAATCGGAGTAGGCAATGGAGCAGTTGGCGGCAACATGGCAGCATTAGATATGTTTATGAGAAGCGCAAATCACCGCTAATCTTAAACCGAAGAAAACACATAAAGATAAATACTATCAGAGGATGATATAAAATGGCAGAATTTAAACTAGGTAGAATTAAGTTTGTTTATCAAGGTACATGGGCTCAAAATACAGCCTACGTAGTTGATGACGTTGTTACTAACAGCGGAAAAACTTATATTTGTGTGATTAGTCACACTTCCACTAATACAACCGGCGGCTTTGCTACTGATGTAGCAGGCGGTGCGGGTGTAACTAAATGGAATTTAATTGCTGACGGTACAAAATGGCGTAATACATGGGCCGGCACTACCTATTATAATCTAGGCGATATGGTGCTATGGGGAGCGGTTGTTTATGTATGTAAGACAGCACACACTTCACAAACTTACCTAGAAGATGATTCTAGTAAATGGGACACATTTGCGGCCAGCTTCAACTGGTTAGGAGCCTGGACAACTAGTACACGATATAAAGTTCGAGACCTAGTTAGCTACGGTGGCGTTACATATGTTTGTAATGCTGCACATACTTCTGCCTCAACTGCATCATCTGGACTAGAAAACGATATCGGAAATTGGGATACATTTAATCAAGGTATTACTTATCTCGGAGCATGGAGCGGTAGCTCAGTTCGTTACAAATTAAATGATGTTGTTAAATATGGAGCCGATCTTTGGATTTGTACAACACAACATACCTCAACTGGTACTGTAATAAGTAGTAATTTTTCAATTTTTGTTAACGGATTTGAATTTCAAAATTCATATACCCCATCGACAGCATATATCATTGGCGATGTTGTAACCTACGGCGGTTATACATATACTTGTATCCAAGCAGGCACAGGCCAAACACCTAGTACAGCTACAGCATATTGGAAAGTATTTACTGCTGGATTAACTTATTCTGGAGCATGGGTAACCAGCACATCCTATAAGATTGGTCAAATCGTAACACTAGGCGGATATACCTATGTAGCTACAGCTGATAATTCAGCAAGCCAACCTCCAAGCGCAAACTGGAGTCAATTGAATTCTGGTATTCGTTGGAATGCTGCTCCTACAACAGCATATACAAACGTTGCTAGTTCCAACGTATCAGCTAGTGGTTCAGGTAGTCCTAAATTTGATGTTACACTTACTGGAACAGCATATTCTGCAGTCATCCATACTGGTTCCGCAGGTACTGGGTACACTGTTGGTGACACATTAAAGATTTTAGGCACAGCATTGGGCGGTATCAGTCCAGCAAACGATCTAGTTGTTAAAGTAGCAACAATTACCGGTGGCGGCGGCACGGGTCCCATAGCAACGGTTACTCTTTCGTCTGGATATGCAGTTACATGGCAATCAGGAATGACCTATGTAGCAGGTGATGCTGTTTACTACGGCAATAGCAGTTTTATTTGTGTTAGTGCTCATGTCGGATCTTCAGGTGTTAATGACCCTATTACTGATTCGTCTGGTACATATTGGAACGTATTAGCCAGCGGTGCTGATAGCGGAGTACTAACAACTACTGGCGATATTGTATATTACGGCAATAATGGAGCTCAACGTTTACCAATTGGTACAGAAGGTCAAGTATTACGTGTAAACAACAATATTCCAGCATGGTCATATTATGGTCAATTACAAAATGTTGTATATGTTGCTCAAAATGGTTCAGATGTTTCAGGAAATGGTCAAGGTTTAACCATTGACAAGCCATGGGCAAGTTTATTATACGCTTGCAAACAAATTGAAGACGGATATTTAAATGTTAATGCTGGTTTATTATTAAAAATTAATAAACAATTTATGATGAAAGAAGTTAATAATTTTATCTTAAATCAATATTCATTTAACGTAACTGGAACAAGTTCTTCAGGTAATACATTTGTTGTTGGCGGTTCAAGCTCAACAAGTCAGGTGACTACAGCAAATATGTATCTTGGTATGCCAATAACATTTAGTGCAGCAACTGGCGGTGTTACTGTTGGTCAAACATATTATGTTAATACTATTCCAACTGCTACAACCTTTAGTGTTAGTTCAATTTATTTTACAACAGGAGCAACTGGAAATAATTTAGCAATTACTGCTAATAGTCCTACAGCATCAACTGCTACATTTAGTTATGTACAAAGTAAAGCCGAACGCGATACTAGTACAATCATTGACGGTATTGTATTTGACTTAACACACGGCGGAAATTTATTTGTTACTACTTCAGCTCAAGCATTCTTTTTAACAGCAACAAGTTATATTACAAATAATGCAACATATGAAATGACTGTTTGGATTGCTAGTTTAGAATATTTAGAAAATACATTGTTAGCCGCAGTATTAACAAATACTGCACCAACTTACAATTATCAAACAATTAACGGTGTTGCAGCAACTAGTCGTGCAATTCAAAATACTACAGAAGTAGCAACAACTGCTGTTGAAACTGGCGCACTATCAACTGCACAAAATTTAATAGATGTTATTACAAGTGCATTATCAGCAGGAACATATGCAAATATTCCTCAGTTACAACGCCCACATACATCAATTTATTTAAAGACTGGTACATACAATGAGTATGGTCCGATTGTAGTTCCTCAGGATACTGCTATTTTAGGAGACGAGTTACGTTCGACTATTGTCCAAGCAGCACAGGCGCAACCTTACCTAGCAACAGATAAACCAAAAACTGTAGCAGCACTTCGTCGTATTCAGAATTTATTGCCAGCATTAGTGTCAAATATTCCAGTCACTACATCAACTGGAAATACTTCTACACAAAGTTATCTAAACAATCTTACGCCTAGCTCTACTTATTCAGCAGCTACACAAAGTATTGTTACTAACAACACGTTGATTCAAACTATCCTTGCAGGCGGCTTAACATCGGTTCCTGGATATGCTACATCGACTATTACTACTACAGCAGCAAGTTATACAGCATTAGGTTATGGTACATTTACCTTAACTACACCGACTGGATTTAACACTTCTAGTTTAACCAACACAGCATATGCGTGTTCGGGTAATGCTACCGGTGATACAACTGGCTATGGTTATGGTGTAACACAAATTGCTAATAATATTGCATTTTTACAAACTGAAATTGCTGCGTATTTAGAAACTTATACAACAGGTGGATTTAGTTGGAGTAGTTTAACAGCGACTCAACAAGGACAATCATTACGCGACGTAGCATATCTTTTAAGTTCAGTACAGTACGATATGACATATGGTGGTAATTCACAATGTCAAGTTGACGGTTTAGCATATTTTAGCCTAGCTGCCAGTTCAGTACCAACAACAACTGCTGCAACTGTTGCTGCATTGACTCGTTTACAAACTATTATTCCATTTATTGTTACTAAAAACACAGGCGGATGGACCAAATCATCCCATAATAGTGCATCACAAGTAACAACAGGAACAGCTGGATCAACAAACGCAGGAGTATATGCTGCTGCATTGATTAGCACAGTAATTACAATTATTAATAGCGGTTCTGGTAATAGTTTAAGTGAAGGTAACGCAAGTACTAGCGTTGTTCTTCCATACTATGGATGGGCATCAAGTGATTTACAAAATGCATTTACTGCATTACAAGCACAAAAAACTTACATCCAAACTCAGATCCAAACATTTATTGCAACACAATATCCTAATAGTGTTACAAACCTTGCACTAACATATCGTGATGCAGGAACTGTCGTTGATGCATTAACATATGATATGGTTTTAGGTTCTAACTATTTCAGTATGGTATCTGGTCGTGCATTCTATAGATTTAATACATCTGCACAAACTTTAATTAGTAGTGAATTAGTTCCAACACAAACAGCAACACAATATATTGCTTACTATCTAACTGCATTATCAAATAGTTCTGGAACACTTCCTGCACAAACCAGCGACTTGGGAAATCCATCAGCAGTTAATCTTGTTGTATCAAATACAAGAATTATTCAAGATATGTTCTCGGGTGGTGGAAACATTACCGGTGCAACAAATTCTTATTACCCTAACGGTATTGTTTATCAACCAGCAATTAGTATGCCAACTGTAACGGGTTATAATACTTCATATCTAGCTGGTTACGGTTATGGTGTAACACAAATTCAAAATAACTATCAGTTCATTAACGATGAAATCGTAAGTTTCTTGAATACTGATGTCAACTTAACTGGAAGCCAAACATGGTCAAGTTATAGTACAACATACCAAGCTGAAACACAGCGCGATTTAGCAAATATTCTTGACGCTATTTGCTATGACATGACTTATGGTTGTAATGATCAAAGTTTAATTGCAGGCCGTGCATTTTACAGCTTGAATAGCCCGCTATTAGTTTCACCATATACCAAAGGTGTTACAGAAGCATTGAGTCGTTTATCGTTAATGATGCCTTACATTGTTCAAGCAACATCATTCCAGTCAGGTGTTGGTAGAAGTTCAGGAAATACAACTAGCCAATCACAAAGCGGTTCTGCCGGAAGTTCTCAAGCAGCAGCATTTGCTCAAGCCCGTATTGCTGATATTTTATATTGGATTAATAATACTGGACCAGATACATCAAGTGCAACATTTACTGGTTCTATTAGTTCAACAACATTAACTGTAAGTTCAGTAACAGGTACAATTAAGATTGGCCAGATTGTTACAGGAGGCACAGTTGCAGCAGGTACTTATATCACAGCAGGTAGTGGTACAAGCTGGACTGTTAGTGTAAGTCAAACAGCAACAGCAACTGGTTCTACTAGGGCAATTACGCCAGTAGTATCGGGTGCCGCAGCACTAGCAACAACTGCGAACTTAGCATCATTTAATGCTATCCAAGCCCGCGCCCAAGAAATTCAAAACGATGCACAAGCATGGGTTACACGTTTCTTCCAAAACGAAAGTCCAAGTTTAGTATTAACAAATCGCGATGCAGGTTATATTGTAACAGCATTAAGCTATGATGTATTGTTTGGCGGTAACTTCTATAGTATTGTTAATGGTCGCGCATTTAATAGATTAATTACATCAATTAGTAACGTGCAGACAAAATTTGCCGATGCAACATATGGTGCAATTGGATTTATTGGCGAACGTATTAAATTATTAGCAGCCAACGGATCAGTTGCACAAACACAAACTGTTATCGATGAAATGGTTGCACAAATTTATGGACAACCTACAAATAATTGCGTATTCAATGGTACAGTTAATGGTACACAATTGACAATTAACAGTATTTCTAGTGGAACATTAATTACCGGACAACTATTAACAGGTACTGGAATTACTAGCGGAACAGCATTAGTCTCTGGACCAACTGTTTCGATTACTGGTGCATACATTAGTAGTACATCTGGAGTATTTTCTTTAGCAGCACCGTTAACTACAGCATTAGTAGTTGGACAACAAGTTACTATTTCTGGAACATTCTCTGCAGGTAGTATTAGCGGATATGTTTCTGGCGCAGTATATTATGTTATCGGAAGCCCGACAACATCGGCATTCCAATTATCAGCAACACAAGGCGGTACTGCGGTTACAACAACAACCGGTGGTTCAAGCGGAAGCCCAATAACTGGAATCACAATTACAGCAAGTCCACAAACTTGGTTATTAAATTATAGTCAGTCAGTTAGCTCAACAACAGCTTCAATTATAAGTGCTGCATCTAGTGTAACAATTAACGGCGTTAGTTATAACAATGTTCTTACATCAGGCACCACAACTGGATTTGTTCCAGGTTTAGTTATTACAATTAGTGGATCTACTATTGGAAATATTGTAGCTGGTACATATTACATTAAACAAGTTTTAAGTACAACACAATTTACAATTAGTAGTACATATCTTGGTTCAGTATTTGCCACAGGAACCGCATCTGGTACAATGACAGCAGTAGTATATGGTATCTATGGCGGCTTGGCTTTAACAACAGCAATCACTGCGTCTGGAACTACTATTCCAGTAACGGCAGTGACAACAAGCACAAACTTAATTACAGTGGCTAGTACTGCAAACATGTTTATTGGAATGCCAATTGTATTCAGCGGATTACCTGGTATCATTACTACAACGGCAACTACAATCTCAAGCAACGCAATTACACTATCAAGTGTAACAGGAGTTGTAGTTGGACAAAAAGTTTGGTTTACAGGATATACTCCACAGGCTAGCGGAAGTTCGTCTAGCATTGTTACAAACAAAATTTATTATGTACAGTCGATTGTAAGCAGTACAATTACTATTGCTGCAACACTTGGTGGTTCGGCAATTGCTTTAACCAATGCCACTGGGTTAACAATGACCGCTAACTTTAATACCGCTGGTGGACTAGTTAATGGTAATCAATATTGGATTAACACAATTACACCTGGAACATATCCAAATGCTGGTACAACAATTACAGTATCAACTAGTTATAAGAGCGGCACAGCATATGCAATTACTAATAGTTTAACTGGATTAACTGCAGGATGTGTAGCTGGTTTAGCAACGAATCAAGGTGTTGCTAATCAAATAATGAATGGTACTATTGCTCCTTGGGGAAATCCAACTAATAGTTATCAATCAGCTAATGGTTATAACAATACATTGAGTACAATTAACGGTGCAGAAATTATAAGACTTAATAAAGCATTCTTGGCAGCAGATGCAGTTCAGTATGTGCAAAATACATACGCCGGAACAGTTGTATCTACAAATTCTAATGGCACAATTACATGTAATTCTGCACATAATTTTTCAGTAGGTGACCCGGTTCAATTTAGCGGTGTAATATACGATGGTGCATTAGCATCAAGTGGAATATATTGGGTATTAACAACACCGTCAACAACAACGTTTACAGTAAGTACAACTCAACCAGGTACCGGTACGCAATCAACACAAATATTGATAGGCGGTTCTGGATCATTTAATGTAAATTATTATATTATAACTGCTAAAGCTCAACGTGATGCAACATATCACATTGATGGCTTAGTATATGATTTGGCAATTACCGGCAACTATAAATCACTTCGTTCTGCTCAATTATATGTATCAGCACAAAGTGGTGCGACGGCGACTGATTTGTTCCATGTACGAAACGGTACTGGTATCCGTAACATGACATTAAATGGATTATCTGGATCATTAGGTTTACCAAATGCACTAGGTACACGTCGTCCAACAGCTGGAGCATATACAAGTTTAGATCCAGGATTTGGACCAAACGATTCGAGTACATGGGCATTTATTCGTTCATGCTACATACAAAACGTTACAAACTTTGGTAATGCTGCAACTGGATTAAAGATTGATGCTGCTTTACACAACGGTGGTAACAAATCAATTCTTGCTAACGACTACACTCAGGTTATTAGTGACGGAATTGGTGTATGGTGTACAGGTCATGGCTCATTAACAGAGTGTGTGTCTGTGTTTAATTACTATTGCTACACTGGTTATTTGGCTGAATACGGTGGACGTATTCGTGCAACTAACGGAAATAGTTCATACGGTTATTATGGTGTTATTGCTGAAGGCATTGATAGTTACGAAACTCCTATCTATGCTACATTAAACAATCGTGCTAATTCAGCGTATGTAACTAACGTAGTAACTGATAGTGGCAATCAAATTTTACGTATTGAATTTGAAAATGCTGGTAGCGCATATACTAATGCATTACCAACAATTAACGGCGCTGGTTATAATGCGGTAGCGGTTCAAGATGAATTCCGTGATTCAGCGGTATTTGAAACACGTCTTGTTGACTTAAACAATGGTCAAGGTGTCGGTGGAAGTAACTACTTAACAGCAAGTAATACTGCACAGCCACCATTACCTGGCGCAGTACCAACAGGTACAGTTACAATTGCTAACTCCGATACACAATTAAGTTCAGCATATGTTGGTATGAGAATACAAATTACTGCAGGTACCGGTGTTGGCCAATATGCAAATATTTTAACATACACTAGCAGTTCAAAAATAGCAAACATTTATCGTCCTAACTATGCTCCGCTAACTATAACAGTAAGTTCAACATCAGTATTTACGGTTGCAAGTACAACAACAATGTATACTGGACAACCAATTTATCTTGGTGCTAGTGTAGCAGGTTTAACTGGCGGAACAGTTGTATATTATGTTACTTCAGGATTTACAAGTACACAATTTAGTGTATCAGATACAGCAGCACATGCTATTGCCGGTACTAATGCATATACATTATCAGCAACTAGTGCAACTCCAGCAGTATTAACAGGTGCAGTTATTGTTGGTACTTCATTAACACTAACATCAAATACTAACACTATTTTTGTTGGTATGTTGCTAACTGGTGGCGCAATAGCAGCAAATACATACATTGTTTCTGGAAGTGGATTAAGCTGGACAGTTAGTGTAAGTCAGAATTTAGCAAGTACAACATTGACAGCAACTATCAGCGTACCAGTATATGAAGCAGGCTGGGATCATACCGTTCCTGGCGCAACTGTACAAGCTACATTAGATGCAACTTCAACATACATTATTGAACCAACAATTAGTTATTCTGCTCCAGGCTTTACAGCTTCAGCAAATACTGCAACACCATTACAGACAAGTACAACATGGGCTGGATTAGCATATGGTCAAGGTACATTTATTGCTACTTCAAATGCTACAGGTGTTGCAACAACTAACTACAGTACAAATGGCAAAACATGGGCAGCTGGTGGAAATTTACCAACAGATGCAAGTGCTAAATGGGGTAGTATTGTATACGGCGGTGGCCAAGGTGCTACTGCAACAGCAACTGTCGGTGGTTTAGGCGGATCTGGTGCTGTACTACAAGCAAACATCGGAAGCGGCATTACATCTGGTCAGGTTGTAAGTATTACAGTAGTTAACGGAGGCTATAACTATTCAAGCCCTCCTACAATTGTAATTACTGATCCAACTGGTTCTGGAGCAACAGCTACTTGTGAAATTTTAAACGGGTCAATCACTATAGTTAATATTGTCATTACTGGAAGTGTATATTCAAACCCAACAGTGACTGTAGTAACTAGTGAAGTAAGTAGCATTGCTGCAACAACTTGGGGTTTTGGATATCAATCTGCCCCAACTGTTACATTAAGTGCTCCATTTACTACTAATACTAGTGCTTGGTCTAGCGGTGGAACAGCAACTAATGGTAATTATTATTACTATAAAGATGCAACAGTTTCACCAAACGTAACAAATTATTACCTAGCCACAAGCGGAGGTACATTTGGTTCAACTGGACCAATGTTTGCATCAGCAGTTTCTCCAAGTAACACAACTACTAAATCATCAACTGGCACCAATGGTGCTGTGTCGTTAACATATGTTGGAACATTAGCAATTGCCGCAGCAAACACAAATACTAACGGCGCAGGTTATGGTGTAATTAGTTATTCAATTACACAAGTTGGCTATGGTTATACCACGACGCCAAGTGTAACAATTACTGATCCTAGCGCAGCATTTGTAGCAATTTCTAATGCTACAAATTCAGCTGCTTATAGTACTAATCAAGGCACAAGTTGGACAGCAACAAGTAGTAATACTGGAAAAACTACACTTACATCATTAGCATACGGTCCGATTGGTTCTGGTACATATGTAGCAGTCGGTGGAAGTGGATCAGCAGCAGCAGTTTCGTTACAAGGAAATCCTGCGTCTGTGGCATGGAGTGATCAGTCAAGTAATATTACTGCAAATAGCTCAGGTTATAAAGCTGTTGCCTATGGTAATGGTACATTCTTAGCTATTGGCGGTACTGTAAGTTCATATTGTACAACAAATCCATCTAGTTGGACAAGTGCTGGTACTATGACTAGTAAAACTTGGGTAGGTTTAACATATGGTAATGCACGTTTTATAGCATTAGCTAGCGATGGTACATTACAGTATAACTTTGTTACTACTGGTTTAACATCAACTGGTAATCCTAGCGCACCTGCATGGGTTACTGTTAATAATAATCCATTAAATGCTAGTGGTATTACAACTTGGAGTAATTTAAAATATGCTCAAGGTTTATTTGTTGCAATAGCAACAGGAACACAAACTGTAGCAACAAGTACAAATGGTTTAGATTGGACTTTATATACTGGTTCAGCTGGTATGCCAAGTGTAAGTAACTGGTACGGTTTAGGATTTGGTAACCCACAAAATACAACATTGGGTGCAGTACCAACATGGTTAGTATTGTCTAATACTAGCGGTACTATATCAGCTAATATTGCTACCGGAGCAAGACCACAAGGGCGTGTTAAGATTGTTAACAATGCAGTTACTGAAATTCGTATGGTTGAACCAGGAAGTGGATTTGCACGTGGTAATATTACTGCAACTGCTAGTACAAGTACTGGTACAATTACTACTGATAGCATTGTTAATTTATCAGCTAACCAACCAATTATATTCAACGGAACTAGTGCAGGAGGAATTACTACTGGAACATATTATTATGTTTACGGAACTCCAACAGCAGGAACATTCCAAATTTCTTATACTGCAGGTGGAAGTATTGTTCCATTAACCGCAGCAACAATTAGTGGAATGACTTATTATGCTGGACCAACTGTAACAATTACCGATCCAAATAGTGTTAATAAAGCACCAGTAACTCCACGCATTGGTAACGGAGCACTAGGTAATCCAAGTTTCTCTAATCGTGGTACTGCTAACGCAACTGCTACAGCAAGTTATTCTGGAGATGGTTATGCTGATTTATATCAAACAGGAACATTTGTTAACGTAAGTGGATTGTATCAGACTCCTACTGCAGGTTGTAACGTTGTGTTTAGTTCAATTACTGGAACTTCACGTTGGTATAAGTTAGTTGCAGTGACTAATGTTTTAGGTACCCCAGGCAACTATACAGCAACATTCCAAATTAATCCTGGATTATCAACACTATCAGCACCTCCGCACAATACATTGATCACAACAAACTTATTGTACAGTAACGTTCGATTAACAGGGCATGACTTCTTGTATATTGGTACTGGCGGCTTTACAAGTACTAACTATCCAAACGTTGACCCAACTAAAGCTGTTCAAGCTAATCAAACACTTGCTACGGGCGGCGGTCGTGTGTTCTTTACAAGTACTGACCAAGACGGTAACTTCAACGTAGGTAACTTGTTTGGAGTCCAACAGTCAACTGGTACTGCTACATTGAATGCTAGTGCATTTAACTTGTCAGGACTACAATCGTTGACACTTGGATCAGTAAGTTTAGGCATTGGTTCAGCAACAATTACGCAGTTTAGTACAGACCCGTACTTTACAGCAAATAGTGACAGTGTTGTACCAACGCAAAAAGCAATTAAAGCGTTCATTACAGCCCAGATTGGTGGCGGTCAGAGCGCATTAAACGTAAATAGTGTAACAGCGGGACAGATACAAATTTCCGGTAACCAGATATCTAATACAACTGGTGCTCAAATTTATGTAGCTGGAAAAATGTATTTCACTGGCGGAATAGACGGAGCACCAGTTGCTTTAGTATTCTTTGGACAGAAATAACAACAAAATTTTGGAGAAATAACAATGGCAACAGGAATTTTATACACAGGTACCCCAGGTGCAACAACTAATACCACTACTTATACAGTACCAGCAAATACTTATAGTGTTATTAACGTAAGTTTTACTAATACAGGTGCCACAGCAGCACAGATTCGTTTATACATCGGCGCTAGTTTAGGATCTGCTGGTTCACCAACAGGTTCAGTGGTAGCAAACGAAGCAATTGAATATGGTACAACTATTACACCTAACGGTGTTTTTGAACGTACTGGTCTAGTTCTAAGTAGTACTACAGGTGCTAAATATGTAACTGTGTATTGCACAACAGCTAACGTAAACGTAAATATTTACGGCATTGAAACATCAACATCATAATTTGGGATAGAACATGGCACGTTATAATTCAATTAATCAAGCAACTTCACTTAGCACAGGATCTACAATTAGTACTCCTGCACAAGGTCTCTATACAGAGTTTACAGGATTGGCACCTTATAACGTAGACTTACCAAGCCCGGTTCAATATCTAGGGTCTTCTATGACTTTTTATAATAGTACTAGCGGTGTAGTTACACTACGTACAGTTAGTAACGGTGGATACTTGCAAGGTCCAGGACAAAGCGGAACAGCAACTACTTACGGTCTACCTGCAGGTGCAACAGTTACTGTTTTCTCCGATGGTACAAATTTTCAATTGACTAGCAGTAATGGTGCTAATACATTTGTCAACAATTTAACAGCTAGCGGTACAGTTGCACTTAGCCCAGCTAATACTACAGTTACAATTAGCCCAACAGGTACTGGTAACGTTGTTATAAACCCGGCCACCGCAGGTACAATTGATAATGTAACGATTGGCGGTGTTACTCCTGTAACATTAACAGCAGGTACTGTTACGGCAAGTACTGTTACTGTTAATACTTCATTGACCGGTAATGGTACAATTAGTGGCGGAACATTCTAACAAGCATGATATATTGGGTATACAATGGCAATTATTAAGATTAAAAATAGTACAACAGCAAGCTCGGTTCCCAGCGGATTGGTAGCAGGTGAGCTAGCTTATAACATTGCCGATAATAAATTATATATTGGCAACGGATCATCATCTGTATTAATCCAAGCATCTTTTGGATCACAAAATGCTAATAGTGTAAGTATTACTGGCGGAACAATTAACGGTACAACAATAGGTGCTACTACTCCGTCGACTTTATCTACTACAGCATTGCAAATTAATGGTAGTACAACACTTAGTCTAGCTGACACTAGTTCAACAGTATCAGCACTTACTACTAGTTTGCCAACACAAGCCGCAGTTAAAGCATATATTGACTCTAAAAAAGGTGCAATAAAAAATATGTACTCTTACACTTCTGGAGCAAGTTATTCTAGAAGTGGTACAGATGTTAACGTCTTAAGAGTTATCTGCGTAGGTGCAGGTGGCGGCGGACGCGGTTACGGTGAAAGTGGCGGCGCAGGTGGATATGCTGAAATATTACTTAACGCTAACTCTGTTACTTATCCAGTGACAATTACTGTAGCAGGTAATACAAGTGGTGGCGGATATTACGGCACAGGCAACAGTGGCGGAACAACAAGTTTTGGCGGATATATAAGTGCTACTGGTGGGTATGGCGCCAACAGTAATCAAGACCATTCCGGCGGACACGGCGGTTTAGGAAGCGGCGGGAATATTAACATTCG